>Ga0209749_1000032_pt1 | contig 276097 bp, 261 predicted proteins | sample EPASupsiteSAE347_FD_187267 | JGI IMG/M metagenome (GOLD analysis project Ga0209749, IMG submission 187267) | Bioremediated contaminated groundwater from EPA Superfund site, New Mexico - Sample SAE3-47 (SPAdes) (version 2) | ecosystem: Environmental > Aquatic > Deep subsurface > Groundwater >... | reverse complement strand
TGCCGGTATGGTCCGGCAGGGTGAAGGTCTGCACGTCGGTTTTCTGCATGGTTGAGGTGGCGTGCCACCAGAGGTCCCCCGAGACCGAACCGGTTTTTACGGTCGCAAGCGGGATGCTGCCGAAATAATTGTCCGAGATGGGTGCGGCAGTGACTGTTACTGCGTTGGACTGGCGTTTGGATGCGATACCGCCGGGTCCCGTGGCGGTCAGGTTGACGCTGTAGGTGCCTGCCGCCAGGTATGTGTGCGTGGCGTTCTGGTCGGACGATGTGCCGCCGTCCCCGAAGTCCCAGATCCACAGGTACGGCGACCCGGTCGAGGTGTCGGTGAACTGGACGGTGAACGGTGCCTGGCCTGATGTCGCAGCAATCGTGAAACTCACGGATGGAGGAGTAGATGCCGGATCGGTGACCGTGATGAGGTTTGTCCTGTTGTACGAGGTGCTGCCATACGTGTTCCCGGCCGTCAGGTTGACGCTGTACGCGCCCACGGATTCATACGTATGCGAGGGGTTCTGACTCGTAGAGACATTACCGTCCCCGAAACTCCAGTTCCAGCTGGTCGGACCATTCAGGGACGTATCAGTGAACTGGACCGTGAGCGGCAGGGAACCGCCCGTCACACTCGCCGTGAAGTTGGCGGTCGGCGGCGGCGGCGTTACCGTAATGTACCCGGTTTTCGTCTCGGTGTCGGAACCGAAGGTATTGTTCGCGGTGAGGCTGACCGTGTAGGTACCGGCCGAAGTATACGTGTGGACCGGGTTCTGCACGGTTGCATTGGTGCTGTCCCCGTCCCCGAAGTCCCATTGCCAGGTTGTTGCACCGTACGATGCATCGGCGAACCGGACCGTCAGGGGCGCGGTACCGGATACCGGCGTCGCAGAGAATGAAGTTTCAGGTGGCGATTCCAGGCTGACCTCTAGGAAGGCTGCTGCCAGGTTCATGTATCCATCGTTTATGATCCCCAGCTCGTTTGTGCCGGTTTGGAGCGCCCCGGTGACATCATAGTATTTGTAACCGGGATCGGAGCCACCGCTCCCGACAATGGATACCGAGCGGTTATTGAAGAGGATCGTGCTCTGACTGTTGTCTGCTCCCGAAGGCAGGATGGTGGTCAGCTTGGCTGAGCCCACCGATGCATTCGAGACATCCCGGAACATTGCAAAGCCATTATACAGATCCTCGCTGTAATTTGCCCATGCCGGGATATACAGGGAATCGCAGCCTTCGTCAAGCCAGATCTTCCGGTAAGGTTCACTGAAATCCTCGTAGATGACGACCAGGACTGCGCCATAGAGTCCGCCGTCAGGCTTGGCTGCAGTAATGATTGCCGTGTTGCCGTTGGGATTGAAATAGGGTGTTACGTCGTAGATGGCCTGGCCGTTGTAATTATCCGTTCCATCCCCGTAGAATGCCTCCTGTTCAACCGTGTTGCCGTTAAACTGGAGGGTAAAACCGGGATTGCCGTAATCATCAAAGGTGTACGACTGGTAGAGCCGGGCCGCTTTGACGGTTGCATTTTCCGGTATCGGCAGATTGGTGCTGGTGTACTGCACGGTCGTGGAACTCCAATGGCCTTCACTCTGGTACCCCGAGTTGCCCATGGAATAGATCACAGCGACGTGTCCTTCCGTGTAATTCCGTGTTTCCAGATCATAGCCGTAGTAATACCGGCCGCCGAAGTAATAGATGCCATTCGCCCCGACCATGGCGTTCACGGAATAGGTGTTGTTGGTCTCATCGGTTTCAGGGACTGCATCTTCGGTATCAAGCGTGACGGTAATGGGGACGAGGTCACCATACTTCCGCGAAGTTATGGGGTCGGTGACGCTGATATTCGTAGAGCTCCCCGCCGCAAGACCATCAATCGTGAATTCGGTCGTTGTTCCGTTCAGGTTGAAGTCGGCTTTGAAAGATCCGGCATCTATGGTGCCGCCGTTCTTTATTGTCGCGTTTATGGTATTGGCGGTGACAGCAGTGATCGGACTGATCGAACTCACATAGAGATCCGCGCCTTCCACGGTCACGGTGATGAGGCCGGACTTCACCACCTTTGTTGAACCGCCGGGGCCGGTCACGGTAAGGTTGACCGTATAGGTGCCACCGGAAGTGTAGGTGTAACTCGGGTTCTGATCAGAACTGGTTCCGCCGTCCCCGAAGTCCCAGGCATAGGATGAGATTGTGCCGGGTCCGATCATCCACGATGTAAACTGGATCGTAACAGGGGATTGGCCGGTGACATTGTCCGCCATGAACCCGGCTCCCGGGGCAATCGTGTCCTGCCCGCCATATATCGTGCCGTTCTGCCAGATACCCATGAGCGGGGCGGTATCGGTTCCGAAAGAGTCAAGCGGGGTGAACCCGCTGTCCGCGATACCATTCCCGTCGTCATCAGTCCCAGTATAACTGCTCCCCCACCAGTTGCCCAGGTAGGCAGGGGTTTGTGGTACGGCTGCCATATTCACAGTGTAGTCATACGCGAGGAGAGATGTTGAGTTCCAGGATGGGGTGGAACTGGATGAACTGGTAATGGAATTTGTGTTCCCGTTTATTGTATTAAGATAAACGAGATTATCTGCGCCTGATTTATAAAATCTAATACCTACACTATTATTCAAAATTGAATTATTTACAATTGTATTATTTGAACTTTTATAGACATAAATACCCTGTTGAGTCCCATCAAGTAGGGTATTGTTTTCTACAATACTTGAATTGCATTTTAAATATAATTGATGACCCTGAGTTGTTCCGTATATTCCATTATTCTGAAATATATTATATTCTGCAGTATCTGAACAGAAAATGCCATATGCATTATATTCGCTCACATTAAGGAGTACATTATTTGATATAAGATTTGACGAATTGTATACATAGATCCCATATCTCGGTTTATAAAATCTGTTATTTCGGATAACAGTATTCTGGGCATAAATATCTATATAGTTTGAATATTGTTGGAATGTTATATTCTCAATGCTGCATCCTGATGCAGATACTTCGATTTCAATGCTTTGAGTAGGGATATTCAAATAAACCTTATCTACGTTTTCCCCTCTGATTGCGATATTTGGTTTTGAAATTATTAAGCTACTTGTTTCGGTATACGATCCGTTCCGGATATAGATCGTATCTCCGGCCGATGCGGCACTGAGCGCTGATGAAATCGTAGTATACTCCCCGCTCCCGTCCGTTGCAACGGTCAGGGTTGCAGCAGATCCTGGAACTGCCAACAGTACCGTACAGAGAATCAGGCAGAGAAGAAACCTGGCCGAAAGGCGGGACTTCCCGGTTGATACCCTTTTTCCAGAACAGACGTGCGGATCCCCCCGCGTTCCCGTGATGTGATAACATGAAAAGATCATAAGACTGACACGATACGGATCAGGTACAGTGCCCATAATTTTAATACTTTTTTAAATTATTGTAGCATTTGATTTATGTGATTATGAAAAAAGTGTGAATTATATGAATCTTCTCAAAAATTCCCACCTGAACGTTAAGCAGAATGCTCCTTTCCAGGACGTTCTTCCGAATGTCAGTTCGTTTCGATAGATTATTTTTACACTCTCATAAACAATCGGACCTCCTGGAAAATTGCGGGACCCGGTTTACCTTTGTGTGATGGACCGGGGATAACCCGGCCGGTACCGGAAACAGTCCATTACCCTACTGGCAGGTCTTGAATAATCCAAAAGTCATCCGGTTAATTCACGGTAATTCCGGATCGGGGATGTCCCTCCCGGAACCTCCGTTCCTTCATGATGAATGCCGAGAACAGGAAAATGCGCCTCAAATCCGTGTGCACGGATTAATTTTCATAGGGTCCCCTCGTTTATTCTGTCAGCTGCAAATAAAGTCCGATTGCAGTTGTTCCTGGTGAAATGACCTGGGTCACTTAACCTGATGGAAACATTTCTTGAAAAATGATCGGATACGATTATCCGCCAATGGAAAATCCTGGTATGCCGAGGGGTTATTGATCCCCCTCCTCCACCAGGACTTTTTCTGGGCTTATTACCTCATGACTCACTGTACCGTCAAGACTCCTACAATCATCTTGTAGTAGCTTGTGGTATTGTCATAGGTGAGGACATTGTTTCCCACATTTAGACCTGGGTTTTCATCTGAATTCCAAGCCTTCTGGAGAAGTCCTGAGTAAACTCCTTGTTCCTTTGACCATCCTGTAACAGGATTGGTGTTCCACGTGTAGGTTCCTTCCCCATTATTAGAGGCCAGGTAATCCACCCACATCTTAACTGCTAAGGGTTCCTCTTCTCCCGCCGCGGGCACACCACTGAAGGTGGTGCTTCCTATATACGATGAATCATACTTGGTCACCGGATCGTGGCCTTCGTTGATCCAGTAATTGATCACATCATTGTCCCCGTCGTTATATATAACAACGAGTTTTACTTCCTTGATGCGGCCATCGAACTTGTTACCGGATACCCAGGTATCGTTCGTTGTGTGGACATTGACCGTGATCGTACTGGCGTTTACCAGGGTCGTCACATTGAAGATTGCGACATAATCGCTGGTGACGCGGTTCAGTTCCTCAAAGTAGGGAAGCCCGGGATAATCGTAGGTAGGTCCGGAGCCAGGGTTATAGGACAGATCCAATGGGTATGGGGTTGCACCGGTAAGCACTGTTGTTACATCGTCAGCGCCAGTCCAGTCCACGGTCAGACACCCGGTATAATCCGCGGTCATGCTGCCGAGATAGGGAACAACATAGAGCTTCGCTAACTTCACGTTTGAACCGGTAGCAGGAATCCCCGTGAAAACGCTTATGTTGGTCTGCTGGGACCAGTCTGTAACCGGGGTTGTATTCCAGCCGTCATTCCAGTCCACCCAGGCGCCGCCACTTACCGTACCATCGGCAACCGTTACCGGTGCCGCTCCTCCGTAGACGCCGTCCGCCGCTACAACACCGGCGAGCGCAAGGAAGCCGACCAGCACCAGCGCCATCATGGGCAGCAGGTGCGTGCGCGGCTTTGCTCCGCCGGTGGATTTGGTTCTCTTTTCGCGAGACATCATAGAATATCCGCCCGGGCACATACGTCCCGGACAAAACGTATGCTCGACCCGAAGCTAGTTATACTTTTCTATAAATAGGTATTACTTAGTTTTAACTAGATTAAAATTTTTAATACCGTTATAATTTATATACTTTGTCCGGCATTGATTTTTTTCAGGACGGATCCAAGGCAGGATTGGGGTGGAAAATCAAATGGGCAGCTTTTCATCTGCTGAATTAGTATAATATCACAAAATATGGCTTAACTGATAAAGAGGAGCGTATTTTATCGTCCGGATGGTACAAGGTGCTAAGCCAGGGTTCTGTTCTTGGATTGGTTCATGAGAATTTTTTCACCTGTTCGGTGAACCGGTCACGGGCAGCAGGGGAGTGGACCCGGGTATGCATCTTCCCCTTCCCGTAATCTCCCAATGTCCTGCCGATACCGGCTTAAACCCCGGGGAATTTTTCTTTGTTCCTCCTCAAATTCGAGGCAACAATGATTCTGTCCATACTCATAGGAAGTTCTATGACCGGGAAAAAAACGTGGGTTTGGGAAGGGTCGTACAGGACCGGGCCGTAGGCCATCCGGTACCGCTACCACTCTGCCAGGCATGCGAGTTTTCCTGTTGTGTCCGGATTTCCCCGCCAAATCCATCTGTAGATAAGATCCGGTTCCCGCACATGTTCCCTGATGGGATCGTACTCAGGGATCGGCAGGCAAAAGGGTATCCGGGCCGGGGAATCAGATAAATATCACTTATAGGTATTGAACCAGTGCTCATACTCCTTGTGCGTGGCGAAACAGTGCAGGATAATGGTCCGCTCTTCCCCGATGGAATAGATGATTCGTGCCTGTTTTGTTACTTTCTCAACATGGCAGGGAATACCATGTTTCATGTGTTTGCGGGGCGGCCGGAGTGAGAGTTTCTCAAGATGCAGCAGGAAGAGGGATCTCGTGTCCAGAGGCAGGCCCGCCAGCTCTTTTTTGGCGGAATCGGAAAAAACGAGTTCCATGTTCCAGGAAAGATCAGTTCTTGAGGAGTTTCTTTATCTCGCCAAAAGAATGGACCGGTGCAATTCCCGCCTCGATCGCATTCACCTCTGCGGTCACTGCCCTGTGGACAAGCATGAGTTCCTCCTCTTCCAGCATTCGCTCGTAGGCAAGGATGGCCTGTCGAATTACTTCGGTCTGGTTTCCGGCATACCCTTTCTCTATAATCTTTTTTATCACAGCCTCATAGGGGGCTCCAATGCTGATGTTCATGCTTCACAACGCTATGTATATTGAATGTGCATATGATACTATAAAGAATGGGCATAGGGTAGTTCTGCCGATCCCTGCCTGAACCGGTTCACGCCCCGTGACAGGACGGCACCAGGACGGCTTCTGACTGGTCGGAATGACGGTATTTAGACCGCCTGCTACCGGACCTTCTATGAGAATGCCCGGATGGGATACGAACGGATCCGGTTTTTCGCGGAACCCCGGGACAGGATCCGGGTGCTGCACGCTCCGGGTACCCGGTCCCTTCCCGGAGAACCCGGATCTCCCCTCCCCTGCCCCCGAATGCCGAAATACGCCGGAAATTGCGGCAGTCCGGCCCGGAAACCGGCAAGCATTTATATAATCCAGAGAATTCTTGTTAGAACAATGATCCCGAAACCATGCCTACCGGAGATCGCAGCCGCCTGGAACCAACCGGGCACCGGCGTACGGGAATCTGTCGCCGTCCGGTACATCCTTGCGGTCCTGGTCCTGGTATGCTGCCGTGCAGGAACAGCCGGGCCGCGTGGCCCGGACCTGACCGTCCCGGGTGCTGCCGGAACCCCGATTCAGCCCGGGAATTTTCAGGGGACAGCCCCGTTCTTTTATTCAGCGGTCCGTTGCACCTGACCGCCCCGTGCGGCACGGCGGCTGAACGGACGCAGCGTTTCTCAGGAACCGCGTAAACCGTACGCCGCCCGCCGCTCCGGCACCTGGAATGCCGTCACGAAAAGAGCGGACGCTCCGCCATCCTGCCGGCTGCGGATCGTTGTTCGGAACAACCAAACGAGAGAACCATCATGTCTGGCACAACGTCGGAAACAGACTGGCCCGTCCCTGCGTGCGGTACGCGGGCGGGATGTACAGGAACGCATCGGAGAACAGGAATTGCCGCAAGACTGCTGCCCGCAGGGCCCGGTGCACCGGGAGGCGAGGGGATATGGAACAGGACGTAGACGGCGGCCCCGTATCCGTGTTGTCGAGACTTCAGAAGGAGACCGCCGTACAGACTGGCCCTTCGCACCTTAAATGCATACCGAAGGGAGCAACCTGCCCTGACCTTACAGAACGTTCCCCTGCCGTACCGGAAGGTATCCCGGCAGGGGACGCACCGGTTGCCGCCGGCACCATCACAAGGGGGAGCTGCGGGACGCTCCATCTCGCCATCCATGGCAGGGAATACCGCATCACGCCGGAAGACGGATCCCTCCTCGCGGTGCTCGGCCGGAAAATCCCGGTCTACCCGGAACCCGGGGACGGTCCCGGGCTCGTGCCCCCTGCGGGATTCGCCTGTCCCGGGGGAAGCGGGTGCATCGTCCGGTTCCGGATCGGAGGGAACAGCTGCTGCGTCCCCCGGGACCGGTTCCTGGCGCTCTGCCTCGGCCGGATCGTGACCCTGCCCCTCACCGGGATGATGACCGACCGGGAGACCTGGGAACCCGGAGGAGGGATCTGATGCCGGGACGCAGGAAGACCCTGGCCGAACAGGCTGCGGACGCGCTCCGGGTGCCGGGCGAAGAGGCCTGGTATCCTGCGGCCCCCGCCGCCTGCTTCGACCTCGCGCTCCACCTCGGCATGCAGGTCCGGCTGATCCGGGTCCGGCGCCCCGCACGCATAACGGGCGGCGGCCCGGATGCCCGGCCCGCAGAAGTAACCTTTTCCCGCGACCTGCGGGCGCTCCGGAAGATCGCGGTGTCGGAGCTGGTGGCAAAGGAACTCGTCATCCGGGAACCGGGCCCTGCCTGGCGCAGGTTCCTGGTCCATCCGGACCGGATCGAAGAGCTGACACCGGTAATCGGCGGGAGCGGGAGACCATGACGGACGTTCTCCCCCGGAATATCCCGTGCACGGAGCCTGCGGGAATCGCGGTCCCGGGCGACGCCGGGCCCGGCGGGCTGGGAAGTCTCCCTCCTGTGGATGGCCGGAACTGCAGGTGGGTCCACCCGGGAAAAGCGGAGACGGAAGCGCTCGCTATCCTGCACTCCCGGGGATACCGGGTCGGTCGGATCTCGGACGGGAACCCGCCCCGGCTCATCGCCGCGCTCCGGAACAACCGGGTCCTCTTCGTCCTTGCAGTCCGGGCACGGTACCGGGTACGGAACGCCCGGGACCTTTCGGAAAAGTTCCCGGTGGAGACCGGATTCCTCCGGCGGGCCGCCAGGGGGGACGCCTTCCGGAAACAGCTCTGGGTCCTCGTCCCGCGTACCGGATGGCAGGTCTTTGAGATCCTCCCGGGCGGGAGCATGGAGGTGCGGGATGGCTGACGCGGGACCGGCCCCGGTACGGGAAGGGATCCCCCTCGTTCTCAGGAAAGGGTCCGTGGCCGAGGTCCGCGCGATCTCGCGCAGGGGGATCTGGTCCGGCTATTTTGACGACCCGGGACGCATGGCGGAACAGGTCGCGGCGCTTGACGCCGATCCGGACGTCCGGGGGATCTACGTCACCCTGAACGAAGTGAACCCCGCGCTCCTGGCCCGGCGTGCGAACCGGCTCGCGAAATGCGGCCCCCGGGATGCGACGACCTCCGATGCCGATATCCTTCGGAGGCTCTGGTTCCCCATCGATCTCGACCCGGTCCGTCCGGCAGGAGTCTCTTCCACTGACGAAGAGCACGCGCTTGCCGCGGCCCGGGCGGACGAGGTGGTGGCGTTCCTCGCGGGGATCGGCTTCCCTGCGCCGGTGAAAGGCGATTCCGGGAACGGCGCCCACCTCCTGTACCGGATCGATCTCCCGAACGATCCCGGTTCCCTGAAGATCGTCGCGCAGGGACTCGCGGTCCTGGACGCGCTCTTCTCGGACGGTACCGTGACCGTCGACACCGCGAACGCCAACGCAGGCCGCATCTGGAAACTGTACGGGACGGTCTCCCGGAAAGGCGACAGCACCGGATCCCGGCCCCACCGGAGGTCGCATCTCCTCTCCGTCCCGGAACCGGTCGTTCCGGTTACCCGGGACCTCCTGGAACGGCTCTCCCGTCTGGTACCGGACGATCGGCCCGCAGACGACCCGGCAGAATCTCCCGGCGGGCCGGATCGTCCCGGCCGGATAGACCCCGGTACCTGGCTCCCGGATCACGGGATCCCCATACGGTCCGAGAAGCCCTGGAACGGCGGGACCCTCTATGTCCTGGACCGGTGCCCGTTCTCCTCCGCCCACCGGGACGGTGCCTATGTCATCAGGTACGGAAACGGTGCGATCTTCGCAGGCTGCCACCATGCCTCCTGCGGGGCGGGAAAGCAGAGGTGGCGGGAACTCCGGGAAACGTACGAGCGTCCCGATGAACGCGTAAACCGGCTGGAGCAGGAGATGGAGGCCCGGATAGCGAAGCGGAGAAAAGACCGGGCCGCCCGGCGGTCTGTACGGGACGGGGCTCCGCCCGGGGGCCCGGGTTCGGGGAACAGCCCCGGCCATAAACCTGCCGGTGGTTTATTGGCCGGAAAAACTGCGTTTCCCCGGACCGATGCGGGCAATGCCGAACGCCTTGTCGCACGCTTCGGGGAGCGCGTCCGGTACTGTGCGGCGTTCGAGGCCTGGTTCATCTGGAACGGGAAGATCTGGGAACGCGACCTTGCGGGAAAGATGCTGCTCCTTGCGACCGAAGTTGCGCGGGGCATCCATGGGGAAGCGGCGGCAGCCGGAATGCCCGATGAGGCACGGGCGCTCTCGCGCTGGGCGGTCATATCCGAGAGCCTGCGTGCCAGGAAAGCGATGATCGAATCGGCAGCCCCGCATGTCCCGGTGACGCCTGCGGAATTCGACCGGTCGCCGCTTCTCCTCAACTGCCGGAACGGGACGCTCGACCTCGCGACCCGCAGGTTCCGTGCCTTCCGGAAAGAGGACCTGCTGACCCGGATGGCAGCAGCGGAATACGATCCCGGCGCAACCTGCCCCGGCTGGCTCGCCCACCTGGAGCTCATCTTCGGGGGCGATTCCGGCAGTATCTCCGGTTTCCAGGAAATGTGCGGGTACTCCCTGACCGGCACCAACCCCCAGCAGGTGATGTTCATCCTGTACGGGAAAGGCAGGAACGGCAAATCCAGGACCATCGAGGTCCTCGCCCGGATCCTCGCCGATTATGCGGTGAACCTTGCGGCGGAGTCCCTGATGATCCGCAGGTCGGAAGGGGCGCGATCCGACCTGGCCCGGCTTGCCGGGTGCCGGATGGCAACCGCCGGGGAAGGGGAAGACGGAACCCGCCTTGCGGAATCCATCGTGAAGCAGCTGACCGGCGAATACTCGATCACGGTCCGGAGGTTATACGAAAATGAGTTTGAGTTCTCCCCGACCGCGAAAATCTGGCTGACCACGAACCACGCGCCGGTCATCCGGGGAACGGACGACGGGATCTGGCGCAGGATCTGGATGGTGCCGTTCGCGGTCCGGATACCGGAAGAAAGCTGCGATCCCGAGATCGCGGAAAAACTCCTGGCGGAATCATCCGGTATCCTGAACTGGTGCCTGGACGGACTCGCCCGGATCCGGAAGAACGGCAACCGGCTGACCCGACCGGAACATGTCTTCATCGCAACCAACCGTCTCCGGATGGAGAGCGACATCGTCGCGCGGTTCCTGGAAGGCGAATGCACCCTCGATCCCGGGGCACGGATCTCGCGCCTGGACTTAAAAGAGCTGTTCGAGCGGTGGTGCCGGGAGGAAGGCGTCCGTCATCCCGTGTCCATGAACCGGTTTGCCGCTGCCCTCAGGGAGCGGGGCATCTCGGACGGCGGGAAATCCGGGTCGGTCCGGTTCTGGGCCGGGATCCGGGTAAAGTTCGAAGACGAGCGGATACGGGCCGAACGCGAACGGGACGCGCAGGAGCGGCTTATTGTCTGACAGCAGGTACCGGTCCGGGCAGCCCGGGCAACCTGTACCCTTTTTCCGGGATCTCTCTTAGGAAAAAAATGAATAAGAAAAGATCCCGGAAACCGGTGTCCTGCTGCCCGGGCTGCCCGGGTCCGGGGCAGGTCACCGGCAATCCTGCCGGGAAAAACGGAAGAAAATGTTCCGGACCCTGCTGCAGTTCCCGGAGCAACTGGAAGAGCCGGTGCAGAGTTCGGATAACCTGTGCGGGACTCGCAGGCAGTGTGCCGGTGCGTGCCGTTCTAGGATGTGGTCCCGGGCCTTACGTCAGAACTGGGGGTTTCCGACGAGTTGTGTGCCGGCTGGTTCAGCTTATCTGCCGCAGCTCCGGGGGGACGGGCCATGGGGGTCGCAAGGGCTGCCGGCTGGGGTTGTGCCTCGTCCTTGTTCCCGTCCAGTGAAGTCCGGGTCGTCTGGGTTGCATTGACTGCCGGCATGGATGGCGTCTTGGGTTTTGCCGGAGTTGCAACGGTTGCGGGCATGGAAGGTGCTTCATTTGTCGGCGGGACTACAGAAGTGTTCAGCATCCAGGTCCCATCGTTTGTCCAGGTTCCGGCAACTGTGTACAGAGTGGTTATATTGCCCACTGCCGGGGCAGCTGTGTCATCATTGGTGCCGTATGCCTGTACTGCCATCACGAGGAAGAAGACGGCGAACATTCCAATCAGCAGGATCTTTCCGAACGACCCTGCTCCGTTCTTGGTTCTGATCATTTTTTCTGTCATGATTGTTCCCTCCCCGCCGGGTATCCCAGGGGATGATCAGAAGTTATATTGACAACTTATATACTACGGGAATTTGGAAAGTTATCCTTTGGTTTTTTCCAATTACTGCCGGCAGGAAAACCTGCCCGGAAAAAGAATTCCGGAAACCCGCTCCCGGAAGGGAATCGCGTTCCGGATGACCGTATCTCCCCGCATCCCCCGTACTGGCCCGTTTTTCCCGGCGTTCAGCGATCCCGTTTCGCTTCCAGTTCCTGGTCCAGGACACGTTCAAGGGCATCGTCGCCGACATCAAAAAAATTGATCGTACCGTCTTTCGTTCTCCGGGTCTCCGGAACTTTCAGGTACAGGTCGAAGATGAGTTGCCCGAACTGTACATTCGGCTGCGTCTGCCAGAGGGCATGCAGTTTTTCCAGGAGTACCGGGATCCTTTCAGGCGCGCTCATGATACCCGGTAGTGGGAACCGGAATATGAAAAAGGTAGGTGATACGACGTGATGTTCTCCGGCCGGGACCCGAAGGGGAAGATCCTGCATAACCTTTCCGGTCATCAGAATTCCGGCAACTCCGGATCGTCTGATCTGGAGGGAAATCCCTGCGGGGCCTGCGAATGGATACCGCCGGGATCCGCTATGCCCCCGTCCCGCCCAGGTGTATATGTCAAAGGGGCCCCCGCGACACCATACAGAACCGAAACGGAGAGAGAATGAAATGGCAGATTTTGTCCAGAAAACCGTAACAAAGATCGCAGTCAGGGACCTCGCGTCCCCGATCGAGAATGCCGCGACCTTCACCGGCATCGTGGAGAACGTCATTGCGAACAACCCGTTCGGGTGCGTCCCGTACGTCCAGACGGGCATCACCCGCCCGGCGGTCGAGAAGACCCGGGAGCAGTATACGGCCCGTATCGTGTACGAATCGGCAGAGGGAAAGGAGCTCGGGGAATTCGTCCTCCGGTGCCCGACCGTCGCCGCGTTCGACAGCATCGCAGCCAGGATCCTTGCGGATTCCCAGAATGCGACCGATATGGGCGGCCCCGGCCACCGGGACACCGAGAACGAAAGTTTCTCGGCGACCCTCAAGTGCCATGACGCGAACGGGGAACTCTACAACGTCGTCATGGGCAGGACCAGCGTGCGGCTGAACTCCTACTCAGACGACGCCATCCAGAACCGTGTCGAGACCTGGGCGGACAGCATCCCGGAGCTCGGCTGAACCTTCGGGAGGTGGACCAGATGGAGAACGAAATCGTCATCACCGGGATCTTCGTGGGTGCGGCGCTTCTCGCCTACGTGGTAATCCCGGGACTCCTCGTCATGTGGGATCGGGTACTGGACCACATGAACCAGTGGTGAAAGGGGTGGGGGAGATCCCCCCTCATTTTTTCCGAATTGCGGCCCGGGAACCTGGTTCCGGAAGACCCGGGGGAAGGTTCCGGGCGGCGGCCTCGCCATCTCCTGATAAGCCGGTTACCGGATCCCCGGGACAGGGCCGCACTCGCGCATTTTCTCCTGCAGGACCGAATCCATCTCGTCCGCAATCTCCCGGATCCGTTCGCCCGCTGCCGGCGATGCCGCATCGATCGCACGGATCAGTTCCCGGACATGGATCAGGGCGGTCAGTTCCATATCGCAGGCCTTCCCGAACCGGGGGGCCCGGCAGAAATGGCAGACCCGCAGCCCGAAATGCCGGATCTCGTCCGGGCAGATCTCCTTCCCGGCCAGTTCTGCGCACGCCGCAGCCGTTGATCCGCAGGGAGACCCGCGGATGACCCGGACACTGCCGAACGTTCTGTTGTCCCGGACCACTGCCTCCAGGGAAGGCTTCCCGAACACTTTGGCGAACGCGTTTATCGCCGGGACCCAGGTGGTATCCTCGAGCGAGCATAAGGACACGGGTGCAACGATATCCGCGTTCCAGGACTTCGCCTGCCTGAGGAACCCGGGTCCGAAACGGACCCCGAGGATCACCGGTCTCTTCTTTCTGATGATCGCACGTGCGAGATCCGGGTGGCAGACAAACGAGATGTACAGGTCGCACTCCGGAAGCGTCAGCTCCGGGTCGCCATCGACCGGCTCCCGGATGGGCGGGACCCGGATCCATTCGGTCGGGAACGTTCCGCGGATTACTTCGAACGCCCGGTCGCCGTACTTCCCGTCGCTCACAATTCCGATTTTCATGCCAGTCGGCCTCCCATCGCGTTTTGGAATTGCTATCCGTCACCCGGTCCCTTAACCCTGCCGATACAGGAACAATTCTTTTTTACAAACCGGGGAGATTACTGGTACTGATGTACTTCCGGCTGCCGGCAGCCGGGATCAGGTGAGGAACTTCCCATGACTTCTCTTATCGACGACCTCATTGCCAGCCTGCCCGAAGAGCCCGTTCCGGTCCGGGCCGTCCAGGTCGGTGCGCACGTGATTGCGGTCTCCAGCAGGATCTGCGGCCTTGCGACCTTCGTTGCCGACGATTCACCGCACGTCCACTGCCCGGTCGTCCGGGACGCGGGACGGCTGCACGAAAAGACCGCCCAGGAACTCGCGGAGTACGCCCGGTCCCGGAACCCGGTGGAAGCCGGAATCGGTGTCGCCGCCATCAATTCGCTTCTGGACCTCGATGAAAAGACCGCCGTTCCGGTGAACGCCTCGGATCTCCTGGTAAAACGGGGCGCGGGAAAGAACGTCGCGCTCGTCGGTCATTTCCCCTTCGTCCCCGCTGTCAGGAAATCCGCCGCAAACCTCTGGGTTCTGGAACTCCGGCCCGCCGAAGGGGATTACCCGGCAGAGTCCGCACGCGAGCTGATCCCGAAGGCCGATATCGTCGCAATCACCGGGAGCACGCTCGTCAACCATACCCTCGACGGCCTGCTGGATCTCTGCCAACCCGACGCGCTGGTCCTCATCATCGGTCCCAGCACGCCGCTCTCGCAGGTCATGTTCGATCACGGCGTCTCCATCCTCGCGGGATCGAAGATTGTCGATGAAAAAGCGGCCCTCCTCTCCATCAGCCAGGGCGCAAGTTTCCACCAGATCGGTGGTATACGGCTCCTCTCGTTCACCCGGGACGGGAGACCTGCGCTGTAACGAAACGTCCCGGTATGGTATCCCGGGTTTACCGGAGTACCATACCGGGCCGGTCTGAGGTACCGAGATCGATTGCAGTTATTACCGGGCAGACACAGATCATACCTTCGCCCTCAGGTCCCGCCCGGTTTTCCCGGGCAAGTACCCGGACGGCGGTACAGACATCCCTGTCCTCGACGAGCAGTACGAACAGGGATCCGGAATACCGGCCGGGAAGCGGCTCCTGAAGATCCAGCTGGTGGACCGGGATAACTGATACATCCCGTATCCCGATCTGCATGAGTGCGGATCGCAGGGTGTCCGCGTTTTCATCCCGTATGACTGCAACGATCTTTTTCATAGTCCTGAAAACCGGCCCGGCTCCTGGCATTCCTGATCATGTAACAATCGTCCACGTACGTCACCAGTATCTTCTCGGCCGGCCCGTTCTCGTTCTCCGGGCTGCCTTTTGCCGCTGCTTTTACCGCGGCCCTGATAGCGACGACTGCTTTTGCCACATCGTAGTCAGCGAGGACGATCATCAGGATCTCGTACGGGGTCTCCGGATCCGGGGCGCACGGCATATCGCAGGAGACGGGCGGTGTCCTGCCATATCCCGTGACCCCGATGCAGGTCACCCGTAAAACCCCGATCTTTCTGAGGGCATCGGTTGCAGGCCGGACCGATTCCGGTCGCAGGAACACCCAGAGCATCTTCATCGGAATTCCGCCTCCCCTGGGAGGAGCCGCCGCTGGAAAGAAAGGTCACTACCGCTCATACCCGGAAACCTGAGAAAAGAAATCAGCGTGATTGCAGCGTCGTGGTCGCAACCCGGAAAAATGCCCGGCTTTTCCGAGAGAAGGGAGAGGATGGATCCTCTCCCTTCAAAGGGGTAAGGTCTGGAAATGGGAACCCGTGCGGCAATGCCGCCGGGTTTCTTGCCGTATGTCATTTCAGAGGATCTGGTCACCACGCTCCTTGGTCCTGACCCGGATGGCGTCCTTGATCGGTATCAGGAAGATTTTTCCGTCGCCGATGGTTCCGGTGTTCGCCACCTGGCAGATGATGTCGACAATCTTTTCCGCTTTGTCATCGGGAACGACGACTTCGATCTTCGTCTTCGGGATGAAGTCGACCACGTACTCGGCGCCCCGCCAGGTCTGGGTGATCCCCTTCTGCTGGCCCCGGCCCCGTACTTCGGAGACGGTCATCGAACCGGCTCCCGCTGCATCGAGCGCAGTCTTTACCTCATCGACTTTTTGTGCACGGATTATAGCTTCGACTTTGATCATTTCACTCACCTTTTACCGCAGGTTCGGACTGCACAAAGTCCGGATACGCAGACATGCCGTGTTCTCCGATATCAAGGCCTTCGATCTGTTCCCGGTCGGAGACCCGGAGCCCGATGGTCTTTTTCAGGATAAAGAACATGATCGCACCCATGCCGAACGCCCAGACAAACACAGTCACGGCGCTGATGATCTGCGACACCATGAATCCTGCATTCCCGTACAGGAGACCGGCAACCTCGCCGTATGTCCCGTCGGCAAAGAGACCCAGGGCAAGTATACCCCAGATACCGCATACCCCGTGGACCGAGATGGCACCGACCGGGTCGTCTATCCGAAGTTTCCAGTCAATGAACCAGACGCTTGCAATGACGAGGGCGCCTGCGAGGAGCCCGATAAGGACCGCTGCGGGCGGGTTGACCCAGGCACAGGGCGCGGTTATGGCGACCAGCCCTGCGATTACCCCGTTTCCGGTCATCGGGACATCGGGTTTACCGTATTTCAGCCAGGTGATGATCATCGCCATGATACCGCCTGCCGCTGCCGCGAGCACGGTGTTTGCCGCAATGACCGATATCCTGAGCTCGGTTGCCGCGAGCGTGCTGCCCGGGTTGAACCCGAACCAGCCGAACCAGAGAATGAATACCCCGAGTATTGCGAGGGTTATACTGTGACCGGGAATACCGTTCGGCGTTCCGTCTTTACGGTACTTCCCGATACGGGGACCGACCAGCCATGCGCCTGCAAGGGCGATGAAACCGCCGACCGCGTGAACGACGCCTGAGCCTGCGAAATCAAGTGCGCCGAGCTGGGAGAGCCATCCGCCGCCCCACATCCAGTGGCCGTAGATGGGGTAGATGATCGCCGTGACGATAAGGCTTGCAACACAGTACGTGCTGAACTTGGTCCGCTCGGCCATGGCACCCGAGACGATGGTAGCTGCCGTGGCACAGAAGACCATCTGCCAGAACCACATCTCAATGGTACTGACATCGTAGGCATCTCCCCACAAGAAGAAGCCGTTCGTGCCGAGTATCAGGCCGGTGATTCCGGTCGCGGTACCCATCATCAGGGCGAACCCGATTGCCCAGTATCCCAGGGCGCCGATACAGAAATCCATCATGTTCTTCATCATGATGTTTGCCGCATTCTTCGCCCTGGTGAGCCCGGCTTCGAGCAGTGCAAAGCCCGCCTGCATGCTCATGACGAGGAACCCGCAGATTAAGACCCAGGTGAAGTTAATCGCGGTGTTCGGATCGCTCTCGTACGTTGCTGCGCCTGACGGATCCGCGCCCAGTACCGGACAGACCAGTGCGAGAAGGCAGATGAGGGTGACAGTCAGGAGTAAACGTGGTTGTTTCATCCATGATTTCGATCTCATTATGGGAAGGAAGTTTCCTTCCAGATATTATATATTTTTCTATTTTCTCCCGACGAAAAAAAAATTAGTCCTGTATCCCGGCAATGAGCAGGTCAACGATGGAATCGAGCGATTTCCTGGCTGCGGAGGATCCGCCGCTCGTGACATAGGGCCGGCCTTCATCGCCCGCCTTCACCATGGCCGGGTCGATGGGAATGGCCCCGAGGAACGGGACATCCAGTTCTTCGGCCGCTTTCTTCCCGCCGCCCGTCCCGAAAAGATCGATCGCCCCGCCGCAATGCGGACAGGCAAGACCGCTCATGTTCTCGATTATGCCGAGAACGGGGAGATCCAGTTTCTGGACGAACCGGACCGCTTTCGTTGCGTCCATCACCGCGACATCCTGCGGCGTCGTAACGATGACCGCGCCGCTGACATTCGGGGCCAGCTGGGCGATTGTCAGCGCTTCGTCACCGGTACCCGGGGGAAGGTCAACCACGAGATAATCCAGGTGACCCCAGTTCACCTCGTCCAGGAACTGCCGGATGGCGCTCATCTTCATCGGGCCGCGCCAGACAACCGGGGTTTCCGGGTTTTCCAGCAAAAATGCCATCGAGATCACGGAGAGGTTTCCGGTGACCTTCACCGGCTCGATGCGGGACCCTTCCGCAACCAGTTTCCGGTCCTCGATGCCGAGCATCTTCGGGACGTTCGGGCCGTGGATATCGAGGTCGAGCACCCCGACTTCCAGCCCTTTCCCTGCAAGCGCCTGGGCAAGGTTCACGGCAACCGTGGATTTGCCGACGCCGCCCTTTCCGCTCAGAACGAGGATGACATGGCTGACATCGATTTTCGATTTCGGGGGAAGGCCGTGGGCAGGAGCGTCCGTGGTTCCCCGGTTCTGGTGTTCTGTTTCATTCTCTGTCATGGATATCGTATCAGGTTCCGGAATTCAGCTGGTCCGGAGAAATTCGTAATCATACTGGCAAAAATCCGGTTTTCCCGGGAAGACGACGGGAGCCGGCCGGCTCCGGAAGGTTCCCTCAGGAAAACCTCCGGTCTGCGCGCATATCAGCAACGGTTTGGTCGGCCGCTTTCATCCAGCCCGGAGATTCGTCCGGGTACGCATCGAATGCCGGAATATAGGGCTTGACGTCCAGGAGCGGCGTTCCGTCCAGGATATCTACATCCTCGATGGAGAGGGTCGATCCGGAAACTCCGGTGAGCCGGACCATCGATATCCCGATTGCGTTAGGACGCGAAGGGGCACGCGTTGCGAAAACGCCATGGGACGCGGTGTCCAGGAACGGGACGACCGTGAGGCGGCTCTCTTTGCGCAGGTGAAAATGATAGACAAGGATGACCCTGCTGAAGAGACCGAGGTCCCGGAGCCCTTCTTCATATTCGGAAAAGATCTCAACGGTACCTTTGACCGACTCTGCACCCTTCGGCTGGATGGGCATCCCTTCCGTGGTTTTCCAGGGGGACCGGATGACCCCGATAGGCGTATAGCAGATCATGGTATGCCTTCAGGTATGCTTCCCGTCCGGGAAAGATAACCTTAGTGACTGCACTCGTGGTCGCCTTCGTGGTGGGTACAGGAACTCTGGCCCGGCGTGATACGCCCTGCAAGGAATGCCTGCGCCGTCTCGTCGACCTTCCCGGATATGCCCAGGAACACCTCGATATTGTTCTCGCAGAAGAGATCGACGGCCCGCGGCCCCATGCCGCCCGCAATCACGTGCGTGACCTTGTGGCCCGCAAGAAACGAGGGAAGGACTCCGGGTTCATGCCCCGGGCTCATCAGTTCTTCACGGAGCGTTATCGAACCGTTATCGATCGTATAGAGCGTGTACATGCGGCAGTGGCCGAAGTGTTCGGACACACTGTCTCCATCGGTAGCTATTGCAAGTTTCATGGTAATCCTCTGAATTTCTGATATAATCAGCTCCGGTGAACCGCCCGTCGCCGGATGTCCGGCTGCGGCCGCGGATCCGGGGAATTTCTCTGCGCCAGGTGTTTGGATCCGAACCCCCGGAGTGGTCCTGATGTTCGTTTCTCCGGTCGCATGCCGGACGACTGGCCGGACCAGTGTCCGTTCATCCGGCCCGGTGGAACCGGTCGCCGAGTACCGTGCAGGGCACAATTATTACTCATATGCGCGAAAATACTTAAAACCACAGCACCGGGCAATATCCGCCCGGCCCGGGTGTCAGGAGGGATTGTCGGACCCGGGCGGCACCGGTCCGGGACGGGGGCATACCCCGCCGTTCTCTTTCGGGCAGAGCCTGCGGTTTTTTCCGGGGCACTCCGATACCAGGCGCCGCGTGCATCCCGACATCTCGATGATCTTCCCGGAAACGAGGGCGTCCGTTATCTTTCTCCTGGCTTCATGGAGATCCCGCCATGCCGTCTTGCGGGAGACGCCCATCGCCGCCGCCGCCTGCTCCTGGCCGTACCCTTCGAGGTCGACAAGCCTGAGCAGCTCCAGTTCCTCCGGAAGGATAAGCACCGCTTCGTGCCCGTTGCCCGTACCGCACTGCGGGGCGAAACAGCGGGCCTGGATCTCTTTCGTGAAGCATCTCGCACTCCGGGGGCGCCCCCTCCGTTTGCACCAGGGGGCCCCGGGATCTTCGTTCAGTTCTCCGGAGGCCATACTTCTCTCTCCAGCCCGGACAGCGCCGCCCGGATTGCCTGCGATGCGGGACCCTGGCACCGGGTCACGGGAATCCCGTTCCGTACCGCGTTGACGACTTCCGGGTCGAAGGGGACCCGGCCGAGCACCGGGATCTTCTCGCGCCCGCACCATTCCTCGATCCGGCCGGTGATCTCCGGGCTTAAGTCCCAGCGGTTGATGATACAGAAGATCCGGGGCCGGAACTTCCGTGCAACCTGGATAAGGCGCTCTGCATCGTGCAGCCCCGAGACGCTCGGTTCCGTGACGAGGAGGACAACTCCGGTTCCGGCAAGCGTCGAGATGAGCGGGCATCCCGTTCCCGGAGGCCCGTCGATCGCCATCAGGTTCCGTTCCCCAGCGCGTTCGGACGCGAGTTTCTTGACCGCATGTACCAGGAGACCGGAATTCCCTGCGCCCGGCCTGAGTCGTGCATGCGCGAGTGGCCCGGCCCGGGTCCGGGAGTATTTCAGGGTACCAGCCCTGTCGGGTACGAGTTCAATTGCATCGGACGGGCAGACGATACCGCAGGCCCCGCAGCCTTCGCACCGGATCGGATCGATCGAATAATCCCCGGACGTTTCCGCGACCGCCCCGAACCGGCAGACCTCCCGGCAGCGGTTGCACCGGGTGCATGCGTCCGGGTCGATCCTGGCTTTTTTCATGCCCATGAACGCGTCTTCTTCGGTATTCCGGGCATCGAGAAGCAGTTCGAGGTTCGCGGCGTCGACATCGCAGTCCGCGCAGACCGCACGCTCGCCAAAAAGATCGGCGAGCGACGCGGCAATGACCGTTTTACCGGTCCCGCCCTTCCCGCTGATTACGGCGACCCGGATCATGGCGATTTCCCCGCAAGCTCCCGGCTGGTACGGTAGATCTGCCGGAATTTCCCGGTCCATTCCGGTATCTCGCGTGCGAGCAGGCGCCCGGAACCCTGGATGACCGCGATTTCCCGGTCAAAGGGAATCGTCATCAGGACCGGGAGGTTCCGGGTGCCGCAGAACGTGCGGATATGCCCGTCGTTGCCGTCCGACCGGTTGACGATCACGCCCCCCGGGATATGCAGCTCTTCGATAAGATCCGCCGCAAGCGCGAGATCGTGCAGGCCGAACGGCGTGGGTTCCGTAACGAGAATGGCGAAATCGCAGCCGTCCAGCGTCTCGATCACCGGGCACGCAGTTCCCGGGGGAGAATCCAGGATCACGATCCCGGTGCCGGTTTCCCCGGCGATGCGCTTCACGTCCCGGATGACCGGTCCCGGGCGCGGTTCCCCTTCGTTCAGAACCCCCGAGACGAGCGTGAGCAGGGAGCCGGGATCGGACCGGGAGACGGTCCCGATTGCGACCGGGATCTCCCGGACCGCCTTTTCCGGGCAGACGAGGTGACATACCCCGCAGGAATGGCAGAGTTCGTGCTGGAACAGGACCCGGTCCGGAACAACGGTGAGTGCGCCGAAGAGGCACGCCTCGCTGCACCGCCCGCACCGGGTGCACCGTTCTGTATCTATCGTGGGCATCGGCACCGTGACCGTATGGGATGCGTGCGCGCCGGGAAAGAAGAGATGGAGGTTGGGCTCCTCGACATCGCAGTCCGCAAGCGTGACCGGGACCTCCTGCGCGAGGGAATACGCCATGTTTGCGGCGACCGTGCTTTTACCGGTCCCCCCTTTCCCGCTGGCAACGGCAATCAGCATGCGAATGCCGCCCCGCCCGGATATTCCGGGATCCTGCTCATCCCTCTGCCATCCGGGGGAGTTTCTTATCGCTGAATGCCTGGAACGTTTCCTCCACGGTCCGGCCCGTTTCTCCCCGGAAGATACTGATCCCCGCAGCATCGAGGGTCTGCTGCGCGTGCATGCCGACCATGCCGGTCACGAGGGCCGCAACGCTGTGCATCTGGAGAACCTGGGCGGCCTTGGGCCCGACGCCCCCCGCTTCACCCGCAAGGCCGTTCCTGACCGCGTCCATCTTCCCGGTCTCCGTGTCGCAGATGATGAAGTACGGCGCCCTGCCGAACCGCTCCTCGAATGAATCCCGGGGCCCGGGACCCTGTGCTGTGATGCAGATTTTCATTTGGTTCACCTATTTATTACACATATGCGCATAATTAGATAAACGTACCGGAACTACCACTATCTTCTGTACGCAGGTGGCACCCATGCATTCCTTCCTCTACGGCCCGGTCTTCTCGCGGCGCCTCGGGAGTTCGCTCGGGATCGATCTCGTCCCCCCAAAGACCTGTTCGTTCGACTGCGTGTACTGCGAATGCGGGGCGACGACCCGTCTCACCACCGAGCGATCCCGCTTTTTCCCGGAATCCGAGATCCTTGCGGAAGTGGATCGCGTGCTCCGGGCCGGTCCCGATGCAGAGTATGTCACCTTTGCAGGGTCAGGTGAACCCACCCTCTCGCTCTCGCTTGGCCCCGTTATCAGGCACATAAAAGAGCAGTATCCGGGGTACCGGGTCGCGGTCATCACCAACGGGAGCCTCTGCTGGCAGCCGAAGGTCATCGCCGATCTCATTCCCGCCGATCTCATCATACCCACGCTCTCGTCCGCGAGGGAGGAAACGTTTCTCCAGGTGCAGCGGCCGGCACCCGGGCTCTCCGTGAACCGGATTATCGATGGCCTGGTCGGGCTCCGGGTTGCGTTTCCCGGGGAGATCCGGCTCGAAGTCTTCCTTGTCCCGCCCCTGAATACGACCCGGCGGGAGATCGCGGCGCTCCGGCACGTAATCCGGAGGATCCAGCCCGACCGCGTCCAGCTGAACACGCTTGACAGGCCGGGTACGGAGGGATGGGTCCGGCCGGTTCCTGTCGAGGAGATGGAGGCGATCCGGGCGTTCCTTGAAAAGGGCGGCCAGGAGGTCGATGTCATCGGCCCGGAGGAGGATCCGGCGGCATGTGCCATTTCCGCAGACCTGACCATTCCTGCCGCCGTTGTCCCGGTCCCGGAACGCGCAGGCCCCGGGACCCGAAAGAAACCGCGCGGAAGGCCGGACCACCGGTACGGGAGATGATCCGGATGGAACCCGCGCCCTGCCCGTTCTGCTCTCCCGAAGAGCATGCGATTCTCTTCAGGAACCGGCTCTGGTATGCCAGGTGGGACGCGTTCCCCGCAACCCGGGGGCATCTCCTGATAGTCCCGTTCCGGCATGTTGCCGGGTATTTCGAGACATTACCGGAGGAAAAGGCGGGACTTCTGGATATGCTGGACGCGGGGAAGGACTACCTTGACCGCATGTTCTCTCCCTCCGGATACAATATCGTCATCAATTACGGGAGCGCCGCCGACCAGAATGTTTTCCATTGCCACGTTCACTTGATCCCCCGTTATCAGGACGGCAGGGACCAGGTCCCGGGTGGAATAAAGGGACTTGTTATTGACCGGCACGAAAAGGTCGCGTGAACCAGTACGGTCGCCCGGCTCACATGTTCCGGATTTTCGCGTTCTCCCAAAAAAGTAAAGTCCCCTGCAGAAAAAAATGATGACCATGTTTGTTCCCGGAAAAATCTTCTTCACCAAGGGTGTCGGCATCCACAAGGACCAGCTTGCCTCCTTCGAACTCGCGCTCAGAAAAGCAGGAATCGAACGCTGCAACCTGGTGTACGTCTCCAGCATCTTCCCACCCGACTGCAAGCAGATCCCGACAAGGACCGGCCTCAGCCAGCTGAAATCCGGGGGTATCACGTACTGCGTGATGGCAAGGAATGCGACCAACGAACCGAACCGGCTGGTTTCGGCGGCAATCGGCCTTGCGCTCCCGAAGGACAGGAACGAGTACGGGTACCTCTCGGAGCACCATGCCTTCGGTGAAACCGCGGAAAAGACCGGGGAGTATGCCGAGGATCTTGCGGCAACGATGCTTGCGACCACGCTCGGGATCGAGTTTGATACCGACAAGGCCTGGCAGGAGCGGGAACAGATCTATAAAGCCAGCGGGAAGATCATCAAGACCAAGAATACCTGCCAGTCCGCCCAGGGGAACAAGGACGGTCTCTGGACCACCGTGATTGCCGCGGCGGTCTTCCTCCCGTGATCTTTTTTCGGGACCTTTTTGCGCCCCGGGATGTCCGGCACCGGAGAACCCTGCCACGGATGGTTCGGTGCATGTTTGATAATTTCCCCGTCCCAAATAGGGAACTGTCATGCACTATTCCCACCTGTTCGGCCCGGTGAGCTCGCGCCGTCTCGGGCGCTCGCTGGGAATCGACCTTGTTCCCTTCAAGACCTGCACGTACAACTGCGTGTACTGCGAGTGCGGCGCGACGACGGATCGGACAACCGGACGAAAGGAGTTTTTCCCCGTGGAGGAAGTCGAATCCGAACTCGCGGATTTCCTCGCGGGGTCCCCGCCCCTTGATTTCATCACGTTCTCAGGGTCAGGTGAGCCCACGCTTTCCCTCTCGATCGGGGAAGTCATCCGGTTCCTTAAAGACCGGTATCCCGCGTACCGGGTCGCGGTCCTGACGAACGGCTGCCTGCTCGCCGACCCGGAGGTGCGCAGGGACCTCCTGCCTGCGGACGTGGTCCTGCCCACCCTTTCGAGCATATACGAGCCCGCGTTTCGGAAGATCCACCGTCCTGCCCCGGAAATTTCTCTTGAAAAAGTACTCCGGGGCCTCGTACAGTTCCGGAAGGAATATCCCGGGGAGATCTGGCTTGAGGTATTCATTGTCCCGGGCGTCAATACGTCTGATGAGGAGCTCTATGGTCTCCGGGACATCCTGCGGGAGATCCGGCCGGACCGCGTGCAGCTGAATACCCTCGACCGGCCGGGAACGGAAGCATGGGTGCGCCCTGCCGGACGGGAGGAACTCAAACGGATCCTGGATATCCTGGACTGCCCCTCGGCCGAACCGGTCGGTCCGCCCGGTTGTCCTGCCGCCGGGTCCACGGATGCAGGGGACCCGGCCGTACAGGTCGGCGCGTTGATCCGGCGCAGGCCCTGCACCATCGATGACATTGCTGACGGGACCGGGTTGCACCGTACGGAGATCGCCAAGATCCTGCGGGTGCTGGCGGAAACGCACGACCTCCGGACAAAACGGGAGGAACGGGGCGTCTTCTATTATTTCCGGAGTTGATCCCGGCACCCAGTGCATACGGGGCCGGATCGACCGGATTTTCCCGCAGGGCTGTCATCGCGGGGGAACCCGGGAGCAGGCGACTACCGGATGCGCCCGATGCATTCCCTGATAAACGCGCCGAGGGTTTCGGCTCCGGTCTGCATCGTCTCTATCCCGGATTCCGCAAACACGTACCCCGGCCCTTTCCCCACGATATCTTCCCGGGCCGCAACGACCGACGGTTTGCTGGCAAGGAGAAAGTTCGCGACGAGCAGCCCCTTTCCTTTCTGTACCTGCCGGTGGGGATTTGCAATGATCTCGGTGCGTTCCACGGTTTTTTCGGCAGTATCGATATCCACGAGGGCAAAATACGGGGCCTCGCCGAAATGGCCGCTGATCGTCCCTTCGTGATCGGCAAGCGGCACGGCATACCGGATCTTCGTGGAATGCCACGGCTCGTAGTGGAGCACGGTCCGGTCGACGTTCGGGACGGCTTTTGCAATCTCCCGCTCGATCCGCTCGCTGATCCGGTGCGCCTGCCCGAGATCCGATGTCCGGAGCGCGATATCTGCCTCCACGAAGACAAAGCGCCCCGAGTTCCGGCCCAGGATGTTTCTCACCCCGGCAACCGCCGGGTCCCGGAGGATCGTTGACCGGATCAAGTCGATGGTGGCGATATCCACCGACGCGTCGAGCAGGACCCGCATCCCGCCCGCGAGGATCCCCCAGCCGGCTTTTACGATGAGGATGGCGACAAGGATCGCGGCAATACGGTCGACCGGGAACTGCAGGTACTGCCCCAGGAGCCCGAAGAAGACGACCGCCGAGGAGAGAACATCTGCCGTGAAATTTTTCCCGTCGGCAACGAGGCCGGGGGAATGGAACTGCGTTCCCAGCCGGACTTCGTACCTCCCGAACAGGAACGGGACGAGGACCAGTGCGGCCACAAGTACGAGGACCCAGCCGCCGAACGCACGGATTTCCGACGGTGCGAAGAGGGCCTGGTGTGCGATCTCGTACGCGGTCGCAAAGAGCAGGAGCGAGATGATAACGGAGACCACGTTCTCCACTTTGTAGAGCCCCCAGGGAAACGAGCTGCTCTTCCTACGGGAGATGACGAGGCCGAAGATGAGCGCGACCGAGCCGACGATATCGATAAACGAGTGGACCGCGTCGGCACGCAGGGAGAGGCTTCCCGTTGAGAACGCGAGGAGCAGTTTGATCGCGACAAGGCCGGAATTGATCAGGAACGAGAAGATTGCCACCCTGAGAAGAATCCCGGCATCCTTCCGGTCGCTGTCCGGCATACGCATCGCACCTTACGGGGGATAGGGTTTCCCACCACATGTACCTGCCGGTGCCTGGCCATCAGGCATGCAGCTTTCGGGTTGCCCTATCCCGAACCTTTATGGATCATGTGAATATATATTCATATCCGAGGTATATCAGATGCCTGGATTTGATCAGACTGGCCCGGCCGGGTACGGACCCGGCACGGGATGGGGCATGGGCCCCTGCGGCAGGGGAATGGCGTTCCGGCAAGGCTTCCGGCCCGGAGCCGGCGCAGGGTCCGGCCGTGGTTTCGGCAGGGGCAGGGGCTTCTGCCGGGTTTCCTACGCTGACCCGGAACCCCTGAGCCCCGAAGCACAGAAGCAGCTCCTGGAAGCGGAGCTGAAAAGGATCGACGCAGAAAAAGCTGAAATCGAACGAAGACTCAATGCTATTCTGTAATGCCGGGAAGACGACGCTGCAGGAGAGTGGGGGGGAACCCCCCGTTCACCTCGTTCCGGCCGTGGGGACCCGGGCCGGCGGAAGCTGAAGAGATCATTCTCTCGGTCGACGAATTCGAAGCCGTGCGGCTCAAGGACCTGGAAGGGCTTGACCAGACCGAATGTGCGGCAATGATGGAGATTTCCCAGCCGACATTCCACCGGCTGGTGGTCTCGGCCCGCCGGAAAGTCGCCGATGCGCTCGCGCACGGCAAATCGATCAAAATCGAAGGCGGGGATTACCGGTTCTGATCCCGTGGCCCTGACGGGTTTTCTGTCAGGCGGGATGTCGTACTCCTCCGGTTTTCCGTTTTCGTCTGTGGGTAATACGGGCCGGGACTGCTCATTGCTTCCGAAGGGTCTTCTGCGCAAGGTAGGCACGCGCAGGCAGCCGTTCCGACCGGTCACGGTCCATCCAGACCGTGAATTCAACGCTGTCGATAACCGTAAAGCCACCAACTTTTAGCCAGCCCCTGACATCGGTGGGGGAATGGCGGTACATGGTTTCGGCCCGGCCGGTCCCGCTGTACTCCGGCCCCACGACAACCTCCGCGTCTTCCCCATCGCTGCGGTCTGCGGTACTGAAAACAAATATCCCTCCGTCCCGCAGGATCCGGCCGGTCTCCCGGATGACCGGCTCCAGGCTCCTGAAGAAGTGGAAGACCCCGGTCGATACCGCATGGTCGAACGATGCATCGGGAAAGGGGTACGGGGTTTTGGTCAGGTCGTGGCGGATCAGCCGGTCTGCGATCCCCTTCTTCCGGCAGGCGTCCAGCATCCCGTCCGAGAGATCCATCCCGGCCACCCGCAGCCCGGCTTTCCGGAACCGTTCCGAGCCGAGGCCGGTCCCGATCCCGATATCGAGGATGGTCTCTCCGGGACTTACATAGGGAAACGCGAGCCCGAACACGACGGCAGGGCCAGCCCAGCCGTACGCCCGTGCCTCCTCGTCATAGATATCGTGACGTTCGCGGTCGGTAGCGGTCTCCGGCCGGTCCGCACACTTCCCGGCATCGTCTTCTCCCGCAAGCATCGTCCGTTCCTTCCGGAGGGAGGGTGGTTCCCGGGCAGGAAAACCGTTTCGGAACTTCCCGATCTCCAATCGTGGACCGGAAGGGAGTTTTCCCAACCTTTAAGTGACGTCAGCTTATTACAGTCACTTACCCACCAAAGGAGCGGATCGATTTGGCAGACACTCATGAAAAGGACAAGATTGTCTTTGCGGCCACCATGGCTTCGACATTTGAACCGGATTCGATGACCAACGACAAACTGGAAGCCGCGACAAAGGGCCACGGATCCCTTGTCATTCCGGTGTATGCTGCTGCAAACTCCATCGCAGAGGATATCTTCTGCACGATAACCGGGCCGGAGATGAGCCTGATGGGGCGGATGACTGTCGTGGACGCATCGGTCGGGGAACTGCCTCTCGATGTCGTGATCGAAAAGGCGGTCACTGCTGCGAGGAATGCGGGAGCTGCCCCGGAAAATGCTGCCCTCATCGTCGCGGCCCTCGCCTACTTCTCCGGTTCCTGCGCCCGGTCCGGTGTCCCGCTCGGCAACCGGAAGCTGGGCGCCATCGCCAGGATGCATGCCGGAGGCGCGAGGACAAGCGCCATCGCCCTTGTCACCAGCAAGTCCACCCACCGGATCCAGTCATTTCCCGCATACCTTGCCATCTACGAGGCGATGATGGACAAGAAACTCACGAAAGTCGATGGCACCATCCTCCCGCCGTTCATATCGGGCGGTGCGATCTACGGCCACTCGGCGCTCGGGGAAGACTACAATATCCCCGAGCTCGCGTACAATGCCGCGAAGATCGGCACCGAGGCGATGATGAAAGGCATGGCAGGCACCGGGGTAACGCCGCTCCCCCTGTGGGCGGCCCTCATCGGTGCGGCCGTCACGATGGAGATCGTGCACCCTGACGCGCTCCTCGGGGAAGAGTTCGGGAAGTTCGGGCGTGTCGATTCCTGTCACCTTGCCGGCAAGGGAGCGCGGGACGCGGCAAAACTTCCGGAAAAACTTCACCTGCGGGGGACCCATGAGGAATACGATACCGCGAAAGTCATCGGGGACTTCGGCCTGATCCTCAAGGATATCGGCGGGCCTTCGGTCATCGGCTCCATGGCACTCTCCGAGATACTGGCAGCGTTCGAGGAAGCGCCCCTGATCGGCGCAGGTTTTTCCGGGGGACCCGTGAACCCGCCGCTCGGGCACCTTGAAGGCGATTCCATTCCCGCGATGCGGCTTCTCATGCAGCACAAGGGGGACATCTTCGCAGTCGCGGAAGCCATCCGTACGTACAAGATGAACTCCTTCATCGACCCCGAGATGGCGCTCTGCGGCCTCAACACCATCTGCCGGAAGGCGGAGCAGGTCACCCGCGGGAAGATAACGAAAGCCTGCATCCTTGCCTCGGAAGGGGTGCGCGACCGGGCGATTTACCGGAGGGCTTCGCATACCTACGATCTCATGAAGTCCGGAAAGAGCATCGAGGACGCAACCCGGACCCTCGATGAGGAGCGCAGGGCATATGTCGAGCGCCGGGGCTCGATGGTCCTCTCGTCCTTCACCGGAAGGAAGATCGAGCTGAAATTCACCAGCATCCGGCCGCACGGGAGGCGGACCGACAAGTTCACGGAACGGTACTGGGGCTTTGACTCGAACGTCTCGTACGATGTCTCGATTGACGGGAAAATGTACCATGTCGAGAACCTCGGCGGAAAGGAGGTCCCGGATTTCGCGCTCAACGGGAAAAACCGGGACAATCCCGACTGGCCGGTCGCGCTCTTCTGCGGTGCGGTCCTGACCCAGGAACTCCAGTACATCGGCCATACCATCATCAATATCACGGTCCCCGCGGCGGTGGCCGGCCTTCTCGGCATGGAAGCTTCGGCAGCTGCCGCAGGTGCCGAGAACGGGGCATTCCTGACCCGCGCGATCCCGGGTGCCGGGGAGAAGGCGCTCCAGGTGGCGAAGCTTGCCAGGGAAGTGTATGCGAAGATCAACGAGCCGTTTCCCCCGGTATAAATGAGATCGATCCTCATCGACCCGAGAACGGGCGGGATATCGGGAGATATGCTCAGCGCGGCGCTGGTGAACCTTACCGGCTCCGCGGACTCCCTGTACCGCGTAGCCGATGCTATCAGGGCGCTTCCCTGCTGCCCGGTATTCGATATCAGCGTCAGGGAGACGGAGAACGGGATCCGGGCCACGCGGATGTTCATCACGATCCGCGAGGGCAGGGCAGGGTCGGGCTGCGAACTCGCAGGGGCGCTCGACGAAGTGATCGACCGGGTGGGGCTCTCCGCTCCTGCGGCGGCAAAGGCGCGTGCGACCCTTTCGGATCTCGTCGCCGCCGAAGAGCGGCTCCATGCATCGGGTTTTTCCCGGCATGCGGTAGCTTCCGCAGACACGATCTTCGACATCCTTGCCCCCTTCGCGATTCTGGAGGACGCCGGCCTTTCCGGGTGCCCGGTCTACGCGACGCCGCCCGCGCTCGGCGGGGGGACGATCCGTACCGGGTCCGGCGAGGTCGGGGGACCGGCACCCGCGGCCCTTGAGATCTGCGCCAGGCACCGGATCCCGGTGTCGGAGAGCCCGCTTGCGATGGAACTCACGACGCCGACCGGTGCCGCGCTCCTTGCAAATATCGCCGGGGTGGTCACCCGGTTCCCGGCCATGACCCCCCTGCGTATCGGGTACGGTTCCGGGACCCGGAAGAATGGTTCCGGCCTCAACATCCTGCGGGTAGTCGAAGGGGAGACCGGGAACCTGGTGGAAGAAGAGATCGTCATCCTCGAAACGAACATCGATGACGTGACCGGGGAAGTGATAGCCTATACCGGCAGCCGGCTCTTTGCCGCGGGAGCGGTGGATGTCTTTGTGACCCCGGCATTCGGCAAGAAGAACCGGCCGGTCCACATCGTTTCCGTCATCACCGACCGGGACCATTACCGGGAGCTGATCGGTATCCTCATGGACGAGACCGGGACGCTCGGGGTCCGGGTGAGAAGCGAACCCCGGCTGGTTGCCGACCGGAACAACGAAACGGTTTTCGTGACGGTCGCGGGCCGGGCCTTTCCGGTCCGGGTGAAGACATCATCCGTCGACAACCGGAATATCGCCGTCAAACCCGAATACGAGGATATGAGCCGGATAGCGCGGGAACTCGGACTTCCCCTGCGCCGGGTGGCCGGGGAGGTGTACCGGCAGCTGCCGCATTTGCGGACCGGCGACAGTCAGGAGCCGGAAAAAGGGGATGAGAAGACTCGGGAATCCGAATGACCCCGGAATATCCGGAGGTCACCCGGACTTTTTCACGACCGTGACCGGATCGATGGTTGCATCGATCATGCAGTCGAAGGAAATCACGTCCTGCCACTTCGCCTGTTCGAACATGTTCATGAAACAGACCCCCACGATTGCAGCGCCCGGGTGCCGGCCGATAACCGCCTGCATCTCTTCCGCTGCCACCGGGATATTGGGCATCGCAAGACCGCCCATGACGACAATGACCCGGGGGTCCAGCCGGTCCGGGCCGCTCCCGAGCTGCATGCCCGCATCCGGGACATTTTCCAGTTTCCGTGCCTTCTCCTCGCCGAGCAGGGGGACATAGACCAGTTCCAGGCCGAGGCTACGGATGGAGAATCCGAGCAGTTCGATGAACGGGGTACAGGTCCCGGGCACACCGTAGAAGACCACCTGGTCGCCGAATGCGAGATCTTTTCTCTCGATGAATTCCCGGAACGGACGGAGAATTCCCGGGACGCCGCGAAACACTTCCTTTTCTGCCATATCCTCAGACATTCCGGAAGAGATGATAAGAGTTCCGGTTTTTCCCGGGAACCGCCCGTAAGGCATCCGGGCCCGGCCGGAAAGATCTGCCTGTCTCCCGAACGTTCATGTATGCCGGGAGCGATGATCGTGGTACCGGGCCATCCGCAGCCGGGCTGATCCCATGAAACTCACCGTCCTTGTCGAAAACACCACGCTCACGGACCGCAATTTCATCTCCGAGCCCGGGCTCTCCCTGTACCTTGAGGCGGACGGGAAACGGGTCCTCTTTGACACCGGGTTATCGGGGGTATTCATCCGGAACGCGGATACGATGCAGATCTCCCTCACGGACCTTGACGTCGTGGTCCTTTCCCACTGCCATTACGATCATACCTGGGGACTCGCGGACTTCATCCGGGACATGTCCCTGAAACGGATGGCGGGGATTGCGGTCGCCACCCCGGACCTCGTCGCCCACCCGCTCGTCTTCGCCTCCCGGTTCCGGGACCGGTACCCCGAGGCAGGTTCCCTCATATCCGAAGAACGGGCGTCCCGCCACTTCCGGCTCCGGCTCTCGCGCGATCCGGTCTGGCTGACCGAAAACCTGGTATTCCTGGGCGAGATTTCCCGGGACCATGCCTTCGAAAGGGCCGATCCGGAAGACCGGAGAATACGAATGGCCGATGGAAGATGCGAACCGGATTCCCTTCCGGACGATTCAGCCCTTGCCTGGCGGGGACCGGAGGGACTCGTCATCATCACCGGCTGTTCCCATGCCGGCATCTGCAACATTATTGACCAGGCGGTCCGCGTGACCGGGGAGAACCGGATCCTGGATATCGTCGGGGGCCTCCACCTTCTCCGGCCGTCTCCCGAGAGGCTCCGCGAGACCGTTGCGTTCCTGTGTCGTAACCCGCCCCGCGCTCTCCACGCCTGCCACTGCACGTCGCTTGCCGCAAAAATCGCGCTGGCACAGAAGCTCCCCCTGCAAGAGACCGGTGCCGGGCTGGTCCTGGAGTACTGAACCGGCCGTTCACCCGTGGTACCGGTGGATAAGTTCGGTTACGGCCCGGATTTCGTTCCCCTGTTTTCGGGCTTCTCCCAGGTAGGTATCGTAGACCTGGGAGGTGACCACGTGCAGTCCCGGCTTGCACATGTCGGCATGCATCATCAGATCGAAACACCGGGCTTCGCTCTCCGTGAGTTTCAGGGCCCGGTACTCGCCCTGCGTCGGGATGTAGAGCGGGTTTTTCCCGCGGGGCGTTTTCAGCGCAAGAGCGGCGAGCGGCGTTGACGGGATCGGCTCGGCAACGCTCACGAACACATCGTCCAGCTGCTGGGCGGAAATGAAATCTTTTGTTGCCTCGTAGTCATCCAAAGTCTCGGTCGGGTAGCCGACAATGAAACTTCCCGCAACTTTCAGCCCGTGCTGCCGGCACTGCCCGATTGCGTCCGCCACCTGTTCGATCCGGATCCCTTTCCCCATGTCCCTGAGAATCCGGTTGCTTCCGGATTCGACGCCGAAGAACACCCAGCCGATGGTATGGTTCCGGATAGCTTCGAGGACTTCGTCATTGATGCAGTCGGCACGGATATCGGGCGACGAGACGTTCCTTGGCCCTGCGACACCCGCGATCCCGGCAAGGAGGTTCACGAACGCCTCCGTGTTGATACCGGATCCTGCGTGGCAGTACAGCGATCCGGTCCCCCCGCTGATGGAGATGCGCCGTGCCCCGGCATCCTGAAACGCCTTTACTTCCCGGACGATTGCGCTGACCTCCCTGCTGCGGATTGATCGTCCGAAGAACCGGGGAACCTGGCAGAACGTGCAGCCGCCGGTGCAGCCCCGGTGCGTCTCGATATACACGTTCGCGCCCCGGATGGACTGCGACCCGATATCCCGGGGGATAAAAGGGAGGGGATGTTCTATATCGCGGGGCGGCGTCCCGGGCCGGATCTCCGGTTCCCCGCCGGGCTCATTCCGGAAAGCGATACCCGTGAGAGACGGGGTTATTCCGTTCTCGATCAGGGGGACCACGGTCGGCTCCCCCTCGCCCAGGACAACGGCATCGGGTGCGAGTTCCCCGAGAACCATATCCGGGTAGGCGGAGACCGGGCCGCCGATATAACATTTCTGCCCGCTACTCCTGCATGACCTCACAAAATCCCGGATCCGGGGATCGAGCAGGTGCTGGGTGGAGTACAGGCTGAGAAGGACGGCCCGGGCAGGTCCGGAAACATCCGGGGAGAATTTTGTATCCAGGCGGACTTCGTGCCCCTCGTCCTGGATAATTCCCCCGATGAGCATGGCACCGTAGGTATACAGGTCCGGTGAGATGACACAGACGTCCATGGATGTTCAGTATGGTATCTGCACTGACGGGATAAAAACCGGTGGTATCTGCGAACGGATCGTGAAAAAAAGATGTTTTGTATAGTCCCGGTGGCCTTAACGGGCCGGGATGATGAGGGAGCGCTCCCCGGCGGGCATGAACTCGCGGATTGCACCCTTTGCGAACTCGCGGCGCGGCTCGGAGAAGTCGAACTTGAGCGAGGGGTCGGCGAACGTGATCTTGATCAGCGGAGAGAGGGACCATGCATCGCCACGGCCGTAGTGGGCCGCACCGACGATTGCAGCGTATTCTCCCTGGTGACCGACGTTCATTGCGTAGTTCGGGTAGTTCGGGCCACGGAGTTCTCCGATACAGCCCTCGTCGGACCGGATGGAGAGCGAGTTTGCGGAACCGCACTGGTCCTGCAGGTCGTAGCCGAAGAATCCGAGACGTGACCAGCCGTCCTTGTGCATGAGCATGGAGAGGTACCAGCCGTTCAGACCTGCGTTGGAGTTACCGGTTGCGATGGAGCAGGTAAGACCGGATGCTGCTGCGAGGACACCTGCACGCTGGGAGCCGCCAAAGTGGGATTCCATTGCGGTTGGGAACTGTTCGTACTGCTCCATACCGTAGAGGGTGACCTCGGTTGCGAGCTCGTTGACAATGTCCTGGCTAGGTTTCTTCTTGTCTTTCTCGTTGGGGTTCTTCCAGTCGACTTTGAACTTGTCCTTGATGTAGTCCATACCGTAGTAGGTGTACTCATCGAGGATGTTGTCGGTGTACGCAGCGGTTGCGTACTGGGTGAACCCGACACCACCGGACATGTAGGAGCCGAGCCAGATCTGGTCGAAGAGCATGGTTCCTGCACCGACAACTTCGAGGGCTGCCTTTGCGGGGTCGCTCGGGTACTTGCGGTCTGCCTGGACCATATCTGCGAAGTGACCGAACTTGATGCCACCAGGCTCGTTCGGGCCACGTGCACGGCGGGCCGGCAGGATGTCTGCCATCTGGATGACACCAGCGTGCTTTGCGGCGAAGGAGAGGTCGGCGACTGCGGCTTCCCCGGCGCACATGCGGTACGCGGCGATGAAGGACATACCGATCTGCATTGCAGACCAGCGGGAGGTGGTTCCGCCATCACAGGTACGGGAGACCGTGGTCGGGATGTGGACTGCCTGCCAGAGGGACTTGCCGACTGCTGCCTTCAGGGCTGCTGCCTGCTTCTGCGGGAAGAGCTTGTCGACGTTGATCAGGAACTGGGGCTCGATTGCATCGGCGAGTTCCGAGTCACCGGTGAAGACCTTGACGTAACAGTCGTCAACGAGTGCCGGGTGGGTCTCGACCATGTGTTCCTGGACGACGGCTGCTCCGGGCATTGCGTGGTTCAGGATGTGGAGGTACTCGTTGATGGTTTCCGGAGTAACTTCCTTCCCGAGACGCTTCTGGAGCGTGTTGTGGGCGAGGTCCATGTTGACGATGATGGTCCGGCGGATGTCGTCCCACATCTGCTGCATTGCGGCGTTGTTGACGAAGTGAAGGTCGTCACCCTCAACGAACACGCCGGTTCCTGAGACTTCGTAGGTCATCAGCTGGCGCTGACCGAGCGGGATACCGCCAAGGTGGCAGCGCTTGGGGTCGTACTGGCTGATTCCACGGGCAAGTTCTACCTGCTTTCCTGCTTTCAGGAACTCCATTTTCCTGGGAGACTGCTCGAGACCTGCACGGGCGAACACGGTTGAGGTTGCTGACGGGTCCTCGGCGAATTTCTCCTTCATTGCCTTCAGGAAGAGCTTCTGGGATCTCTCAATTTTTGCCTTTGCCATGGTAATCTCTCCTCACTCCACCGGCATGAAGCCGTACTTGGTCCTCAGCGAGTGGATACGCTGGACGTATTCTACATATTCCGCGTCATCGCGGAATGCACTGCCGACCAGGGAGTGGTACATACCGGTGTGCTCCTTGAGCCACTTGGTGTCGAGCGGCTTTCCGACCTTGACCTCGCGGTCGAGCGGTTCGCCGATCTGGTTCTTGACGTACTTGACAACGCCGGCCTTCTTGTCGAGGACGCAGCGCTGGAGCATGTCGAACATCATGCCGTTCTCGTCAAGCCTGAGGGAGTGGCCGTGCACGGTTGCACCACGGATACCGGTCAGCGCCGGGTCGAAGAGCTCGGTGTTGATGAGGTCCTTTGCGTACTTCTCAAGGTCTCTCTCACGGCACTCGATGATCTGACGGCCGGACAGGGTACCCGGGTCGATACCGCGGAAGCGGTATGCCTCAAGGTAGGACCTGAGGTACGGCTGGCAGGGTGCGTTGTACATTGAGTCTGCGAACTGGATGTACCGGACGCGGTCCCCGTGCTTTGCGCCTTCGGTCGGGGTGACCAGTTTCCGGATTGGACATGCCGGCTCCTGCTGCTCAGCGAGCGGCGGGTGGGCGGACGGGTAGCGGGACCCGGGTGCACGGTGTCCCATAATGAGAACGAGGTCCTCATCAGTGACGTCACGGAGCTTTTCCAGCTTGTGGTCCGGGTTCATGAACTTGCGCCGGTTCTCGGCGACCTTTGACTGGCCCGGTCCATACTGCGGTTTGTATGCCATGTTTTTATCACTCCTAGTTGCGGGAATTTTTCATGAGCTTTGATACTGACGATATGACTTCTGCCATTTTTTCGCGGGTCGGGGTCTGGCCCCTGGTAACACCGCTGACAATAGCCATGACGGTCCCCTTGGTACGGATCTTGTCCTCGGGGGGCATCACATAGGCGGTCTTCACGCCTTCCTTTGCAAAATCCTCGAAGTCAACCGGTGCCTGCGATACGACAACCGCACGGATGTTACAGTGTTCCAGGAGATAACGCACTTTGTGCACTACATGGGACCTGACGTTTCCGTGGTGAAGGATCGCTACCTTGTGCTTCTCGATCTGCCGGATCTCCTTTTCCGTAAGCCCGAAGTACGCGCCGAGCACCGCTCCCGCAATGTTGGGTGCATCGGGCGGAACCCCGCTGCCTGCGTTCAGGACGAGGGTGCTGATACTGTACTCGACACCCTGCTGGCGAAGGCCTGAGGTGATGTCGCACACAGGTTTCGTGACATGACGCCGTCCCGGGGACATGCCTACCACGATGACATCGGGATACCGGCATTCGGAGATCGTGCCTCTCTGGGCGATCCCGCCGCCTTTTCCCATGCCCATCGCTTCGCGGCAGTCCACAACCTGTGTTACTCGACCAATCGGCATAGTGTTACTTTGTCCCCTGCAGAATTACCGGTCCCTGGCGGCTTTTCGGGTCCGTGAGACCGATGATATTCGCATCCGCATCCGGTCCGTACTTGCAGTAGTCCACGAGAGACGGATCGGTCTTCATGAACCTGCCTTCCTGGATGCTGAACGGGAAGTCGGTGATTACCTGTTCGCATGCTTCCTTCAGCTTGGGAATAATATCGCTCGATTCCAGCTCGAGAAGGATGGTGCCTACGTGAACGCCGAGTTCCAGTTCCTGCTCCCCCACCTTGATCTTCCGCCGCATGTCATGTGGGTTAGGTGTGCCCCGTGCGGGGCCATAGGGGACGACGGTCGGAAGCCGCGGTCCGTTGAGGACCATCCTGCGGATTCCGGGAATGCTGACTATGGCGTTCAGGAGTTTCTCCACCCGTTCCGGATTCAGGAATCGTGCGGATACAATCCGTGCTTGAGGAAATATGGCTTCAGTCATCGTATCGGTCAGTTTATACGCCCTTTGCGATTGCCTGAATCGGCTTCTTGAACTCGTCGAGCTGTCCGAATGTGTCCTGGTATACCTTGGATGTGCCCTCGGGGCTGAACATCTGGGTACCTGCATCAAGTGCACAGGCGGCAACGATACAGGGGATACCGACACCGGCTGCGTGCCGGGTCACGACGTGGTTACCGTTGAAGACACCCGGGCCGCCGCCACCGTAGATCGAGTGGCTGAAGAAAGAGAACCCGACTGCGACACCCATGGTGCGGCCGTAGTCGCAACCCGGAAGTCCGGTCTCGTGCTCGAGAAGGTCGTTGAAGTACAGAAGGGTTGCAGAGACTGCCTGTGCGAACCGGCCGGCACCACAGTTTACCATGGTTGCCGCGAGGGTTCCCGCTGAAGCGTATGCATTCCAGAGCATCGGGTCCTTGGTGTCGTAGAAGACGTACCCGCTCTTGCACTTCTTTCCGGCCTTGATGACTTTGTCTTCAAGAGCGCGCTCGACAAGGCTTTGTACGACGGTACCGATGGTTCCGGTCTTGCCGTTCTTCTTGACGAGGTCGTAGACGATGTTGTTCGCGTTCAGGCCCTGGTATGCGTACGCCAGGAGCTGTGCACGCTCGAACGGGCCGATAGCGGCACCCATCTCGAACTCTCCCGCCTGCTCGAAGGTGGACGAGAGTGCTGCACCCTGCATTGCATTCCGGTGGGTCATCATGACCGCGTGGTTTGCCTGGATGTTGCGGAGTGCGTATCCGAGACCTTCGTTGTTCTGGGGGATGGAGAGAATCGAAACGACGTTTCCACCCTGCATGTCCATGGTCTGCGGGTAGGTACCCCAGACTGCGGCTTTCACCATTGCACCGTCAAACATGCCGACCTTGTACTGGTCGAGAACGGCCTGGGTGGTCGCTGCAGCGACTGCAGTACAGGATGCATCGTAAGTGGCTGCTGCCTCAATACGGGCAGACGGGACTTCGACAAGGAGCATCTTGCCGCCGCCGATCTTGGTGATCTTGGTGTTGTCACCATCGGCAACCTGGAGCATGTCCTTGATTGCTTTTGAGATTGCATCGCAGTCCTTGACACAGTCGGTCTTGATGTTGCGTCCAAGAACCTGGTTCGCCTTGCCGCCGACCTTTCCGGTCGAGAGTGCAGTGTCGATACCGCCAAGGTTGACTGCAACAGTCCTCTTGGTCAGGTCGATGATCTTCTTGATACCCGGGTTGACGAGCGGGCTGATCTTGCCAAGGTTGACATTGCTCTTTAAGAGCTTACCCTCATCATCGTAGAGGTCAATCGTTTCCTTGTATTTCGCCATAATTTTTCCTCCAAATCTACTTCAGTTCGATACCTTACTGTCTCTGTTCGGTGAATGCTCAAAGAATGCTGACGGTAGATGAAAGTCACTAATGCACGTCCCCTCATGGGACAATGCAATATGTTATATATCGTGTTATAAGGTTTCTGATTTAGACTGATTTTTAAATTATATAGAAAAAATCTTATATTATTTCGGAATCGGGGAAGGTTCAAATAGAACATATTCCATTGAACATCCCAAACAATTGTTTATGAAACTTCATAGTTATAGTACTATGAAATAGCCAAATTCAAGTACAAAAATCACAATTTACCCTGCGCCATTATAATCTCTATGTAAATCTTCCCAATCCAAAGAAATCAAAAAATAAACGGTTATCCGGAGCAGGTGTCGTGCCCCGTTTTTCTGGTAAAGTGTTCCGTGGATCACTTTTTCTGCGGTTCTCCCCGCACTCCGGAATTTCAGATGATGAAATAAGGTAAGTTATCCGGATTGGCCGGATCTTACTTGCTGAATTCCGTGATGGGGCTCGGTCCGAGACTCTTGATCGTGTCGACCACGTCTTTAACGACAACTGCCCACTTGGCACCTTCCGATGCGGAAACGAACGTCATACGGAAGCGTTTGTCCTCAAGTCCCATGTTCTTCATGAGACTCTTGACCATGAACATCCGCTTTGCTGCCTTGTAGTTGCCCTCAAGGTAGTGGCAGTCACCGAAGTGACAGCCGGAAACGAGGACTCCGTCGGCACCGTCTGCGAATGCTTTCATGATGAAGAGCATATCGATACGACCGGTGCACATGACACGGACGATACGGATGTCGGGCGGGTACTGGATACGACCGCCGCCTGCAAGGTCGGCACCTGCATAGGAACACCAGTTGCAGATGATACCGAGGATCTTGGGCTGCCATTCGCCCGGCTTCCGGACGATGGGGTTTTCTGGTGGAGCGCTCATTTACTGCTCACCTCCGAGCAGGAATGCATCGATCTGCGCAACAATCTGGGGTGTTGCAAAGTGCTGCATCCAGATTGCGCCACCCGGGCAGAACCCTCCGCAGGTACCGCAGCCTTTACACTTTGCCTCAGTGACCTGCATGACTTTGCGTCCGTCTTTCTCAACAAGGGAGAGTGCAGAGTACGGACAGAGGTTGACACACATTCCGCAGCCTGCGCATTTCTCTTCAATGCACATTGCAAAGTATGGCTCGAGCTCGACTTCTCCCATGTGGATCGGGATACTTGCTGCAGATGCCGCACCTTCTGCTGATGCGACGGTGTCAGGGATATCCTTCGGACCCTGGCAGACTCCTGCGAGGAATACCCCGGCAGTTGTGGTACCGCACGGGTTCAGCTTCGGGTGGGCTTCAAGGAGCCATCCGTCCATGGAGCAGGATACACCGAAGAGTTTCCTGGTACGGTTGGTATCCGCTGAGGGCTGGATAGCTGCTGCCAGGACAACGAGATCCGCTTCGAGTTTCATCGGGCGGTCAAGGAGCGTGTCGTCCGCCATGACATACAGGTTCTTGGTCTTGGGGTCTTCCTGGATGTTGGAGACACGGCCTCTGATGAACTTCGTTCCCTCGTCCTGGATGCGGTAATAGAACTCTTCGTACATCTTACCGAACGACCGGATATCCATGTAGAAGATGTATGCCTGTGCGCCCGGGATCTTCTCGGTGATCTGGTGGGCGTGCTTCAGGGAGTACATACAGCAGAACCGGGAACAGTAGGGTTTCCCGATACCGGTGTTGTCACGGGAACCGGCACAGAGGATGAAGGCGATCTTCTTGGGAGTCTCTCCATCGCTCGGGCGGATCAGGTGGCCTCCGGTCGGACCGGATGCACAGATGAGACGCTCGAATTCAAGGCTGGTGATGACGTTGTCGTAGCGTTTGTATCCCCATTCTTCTTTGTTCTCGATCGGGAAGATATCGTACCCGGTTGCGAGGATTGCGGTACCAACCTTGACCTTGATCAGCTCATCCTGGGACTCGAGATCGATTGCCCGCTTCTCAGGACCGCAGGCGGTTACACAAAGACCGCACTTGACACAGGACTCAAAGTCAATGGTATAGATAAGGGGAACAACCTGCGGGTGGTAGATGTAGATGGCCTTCCGGGGTTTCATTCCCAGTTCGAACGGATTCGGTTTAACGACCGGACAGACTGCATCACAGTCTCCGCAACCGTTACAGCCACCTCCGACAATACCACGTGCTTCTGCTTCCTTGGGGGTAAGAACACCGCGGGCTTTCTTACGGATGGTGACATCGAAGTTGCCGATGTATCCCTCCACAGATTCAACATCCGAGTAGGTCATCAGCTCGATGTTCGGGCTTCTGCCGACATCCACCATTTTCGGGGTGAGGATACACTGGGAACAATCGAGCGTCGGGAACGTCTTGTCCAGCTGGGACATCCTGCCACCGATAGTCGGGGACTTTTCGATGAGGTAGGTCTTGATCCCTGCTGCCGCAAGGTCAAGTGCTGCCTGCATACCGGCGACACCGGCTCCGACAACCATTGCGGTCTTCTCGACCGGCACGGACTTCGGGAAGAGGTCTTCAAGGAGTGCTGCCTTTGCGACGGCAATCCGGACTGCATCTTTTGCTTTCTCTGTTGAACCTTCGCGGTCGTGCATGTGAACCCAGGAGTTCTGGTCACGGATGTTTGCCATCTCGAACCGGAACGGGTTCAGTCCGCCTTCTTTGGTTGCTGTTCTGAATGTCGGCTCGTGGAGACGCGGGGTACAGGCTGCCACGACGATACCGGTCAGTTTGTGATCCTTGATAGCGTCGTCGATCTTCTTCTGACCGGGGGTGGAGCACATGTACTGGTAGTTGTCGACGTAGGCAACTTCTTTCAGACTCTTTGCGTAGTTCTGAACTGCCTCGATGTCCATGGAACCTGCAATATTCGTACCGCAGTGGCAGATGAATACGCCGATGCGTGCATCCTTGGCGGATACCGTGTGCTGCTGGGATGAGGCCTGAGGTGCCTTTTCAGCTGCCTGCGCCGGGGCTTCCTTTGCTACTTTTGCGGCTTTGGGTGCTGCTTCCTTTTTGGTGGTTTTCTTTGCTGCTGCCATTCTTGTGCCTCCTTAGAGTACCTTCTGCAGGAACGGTTCACAGCTGATACCGTGCAGGTCAAGAGCAAGTTCCTGCGGGCTCATTCCCTGTGCAAGGCCGAGCAGTTCGCAGTAGTGGAGCACCGGAATATTATAGCTTACACCGAATTTTTCCTGGATCTCGATCTGGCCTCTGTCGAACTGGAGCTGGCAGAAGGGACAGACTTCTGTGATAGCATCTGCGCCTGCTTCGCGCATGTTGATCAGTTTCTCGTTCGTGATATCCAGCGAGTGGACGATATCGTACCCGCGGACACCGCCTCCAGCACCGCAGCACTGCATCTTGTTCCGGTACTGAACGGGCTCCGCACCCAGTGCCTGGACCAGTTCATCAATCCACATCGGCTGTTCGGTCTTGGACTGGGATTCAAATTTGAACTCCCGGTCTTTCCGTGGTTTCATGAGGTGGCAGCCATAGTGGACGGCAATTTTCGCGTCCAGCGGCGTCTTCACGCTGTCTTCGATTGCTGGAATACCCGCGATTTCCGGATCGTAATAGAGTTCGGCAAGGTGGTACACATTGATGGTACCCTTGTATTGCATATCGATCTCTTTGAGAACAGTGTTCACGCCGTCCCGGAGTTTCGCGTTGTGTTTCAGTTTGTGGTTGACTTCCCAGATTGACTTGTAGCAGCCGTTGCAGATCAGAGCGATATCCATGTTCATCTGCTCGGCGAGGACAAGGTTCCGGGCTGCCATTGCATACCAGACATTCAGGTCGATCGATCCGAATGCTCCGGGTGCGGGGCAGCAGCTGGCACCTTTCAGGTCAACGAGGTTAATTCCGAGTTTCTTGGATGTCTTGACCGCGGATGATTCAGCACCTGGATAACGGTTCGGTGCGATACAGCCGAGGTAGAATGCGTATTCGTGGCCTCCAGTATCCATGCTTTATCCCTCTCTCTCCTTTACAATCCGGTCGGCATTTGCTTTCAGCTTGTAGTGGTCCAGGATTTTCTGGATACCCGGGATATATTCCTTGTACGTATGGGTAGTCGGCGGATCCGCGGGAAGACCAAGCTTGACTCTTGCTGCACGGTTGACATCGTTGTTCGGGACGCCGTGTCCTGAGCTGTAGATTGCCTGAACGGTCTTCAGGAAATTCACAGGCACGATATCTCTCTTGAAGGCAAGGTTTCTCATTGCCATGATAACATCGGTGGGTGCAATGTCACGCGGGCACCGGTCGGTACAGCTGTAGCAGGTTGTGCAGAGCCAGAGATCGGGATCGGTGAGAGCCTCATCGTCCAGGCCAAGAACCGCCCGCCGGACAAACTTGCGGATACGGTAGGTACTCCTCGGTGCTGAAGGGCAGGATGCCGTGCAGGTCCCGCACTGATAGCACATATGGGGAATGGTCATTGAGATTTCTTTTACCGATTTAAGAAAATCCGGTTTTGATTCATCGTTGGGGTAGAAGTACTGGTCCTGAAGTTTTTTGTCCAGTGCTTCCGGGTAACCTTTCGTACGTGCCATGGTGCTCACGCCTTCTCCATCATCTTGAGGCTGACCTGTCCCGGAACCGGCTCCTTAACTTTCGAGGTTCTCTTGGTACAGAGTTTTGCCTTGATTCTGTTGAAGAGGTCCGTCTCTTTGCCCTTGATGCGGATACCGGTCCTGTGGAGGACGATGATATCTTCACCGGGGCAGGCGTTGACACAGGCGCCGCAGAGAATACAGAAGTCCTTGTTGACGGCGATGGTCGGTTCCAGTTCCTTTCCTCTCAGTTCCGCTGCGGGCTTCGGGGAGGGAAGATAGATCGCATTCGCCGGGCAGATCTCCACGCAGGTCGAGCAGCCGCCGGGACACTTCTCGGCATGGAACTCGATATCCCCTTCAAAGATCTTCTCGACCGTTATCGCCTCGCTCGGGCAGTTCTGGGAACACCAGGTACAGGTGCAGCAGAGATCCTTGTCGATATCGACTTTCCCGTCCATCTTGTCGGAGACGATCTCGCGCTCCACGGTAATACATTCCTGGGGGCACATCTCGACACAGACCTTGCATGCATCGCACTTGGTCTCATCCCAGACTACTTTGCCCTCGACTTTTCCGGACTCGGCGGTGAATTCGTAGTGTTTCACCTCGATTGCCGGACAGAGTGCGCCGCAGATACCGCACTTCGTGCATTTCTCTTCGTCAACCTTGAAGGTCGTCTTGCTCTTGAGTGCTGCCTGTTTCGGTGCACCCGCTGCCGACTGTCCTTCATACTCCGGAACGTTCCGGTTGATGGCGTCGCGGGGACAGACATCGTCGCAGATGGTACACTTTACGCACTTCTCGTCGTCGATCTCCGCCTTCATGTCGTATTCGGGGAATCCTTCCTTCTCGAGAATCGGAAGGCGCTCCTTGCCATCGACCTTGAGCGTCAGTGCATTGAACGGGCACATAATGACGCAGACACCACAATACGAACACTTGGTCTCATCCACATCGACCGGTGCTGCGTATCCGATGGCGCCTCTACGGGTCGCTCCTACAAGACCGAGCGCAATGGCCTCTTCAGGGCATGCTTCAGCGCAGATGCCGCATCCCGTGCAGGTTTTTGCATTCAGGATGAGGTTGTTTTTCTGCGCGAGGAGCTTCTGCTCCATGATGACGTTATCGCCATCGCGCGTCTTGGAAAACTTGGGGAACATTGTGATCATTGAATAACCTCACTAAATTCCACGACTTAAGTCACACATTAACCGCCGAAGGCAGCTCACCACGGCCGGCCAGCCTGATAACATCATAGGGACATGCTTCAACGCAGACACCGCAACCTGCACAGAGTTCCTGCTTGAAGTCGAGGACTATAGATTTTCCGTCCTTGACCTGGTAGATCTTTTCGTTGGTAACCGGATCTACCGTGTACAGTTCAAGTGCGTCTACGGGGCATGCCACTACACAGTTATTACAGCCCGTGCAACGGTCCATGTTTACATGCAGTGCAAATGCCATGCTATCACTTACCAGATATGATCGATCCTAAAATCGATTATCAAAAAACTGGGGAAATAATCTAGATAAACCTTCTGAAATATGGCGACCTGGAATGCGTTTTTTGAAGAACCTGTTAAAAAATTATTTTGAACAAAATGTAAAGTACAAATAATTATATTGATATTAGCATTTTTTTTCCCGCGCTTCTCAGCATAATTAGAAACTTTATTGTAGGTACATATTACCATTTTATTCTGTTAACATCAGAGGATTTATATGGAGATCAACGGAGTTCCGATTGACGACACCTACGCTGAGGCATTCCCGACCTGGGTATGCCGGGTGATCATTACCGCAGTATCGAAAGAATGGGCCCTGAAAGCGGCGACCGAAGCAACCGGGTTTGCAACTTCGGCTATTGGCTGTCCCTGCGAGGCCGGGATCGAGCAGGTACTGGAAGGTTCGCAGACCCCGGACGGAAGGCCCGGCGTTTCCATCCTGATCTGTGCAGGCAAGAAGAAACTCAAGGAGCAGGTTGTCGAGCGTCTCGCAGAATGCGTCCTGACGTCTCCGACTACGGCGGTATTCAACGGCATCACCGATTCCGAAGAAAAGATCCCGGTCAAGCTCCATTTCTTTGGCGACGGGTACGAGTACCAGAAGGAAGTCGGCGGCCGGAAGTGCTGGGTTATCCCGATTATGGAAGGGGAATATATCGGAGAGGAAGAGTTCGGCATGGTCAAGGGAGTTGCGGGTGGTAACTTCTTCGTGATGGGTGAGAATCAGATGGCAGCCCTCATGGGTGCCCAGGCAGCATCGGACGCGATTTCCGCTCTTCCCGGAGTCATCACCAGTTTCCCGGGCGGGGTTGTTGCAAGCGGTTCCAAGGTGGGGAGCCTGAAGTACAAGTTCATGCCTGCAAGCACGAACGAGAAATACTGTCCCACCCTGAAGGGGAAAGTTGCAGACAGTATGGTCCCTGCGAATGTAAACGCAGTATACGAGATCGTCATTGACGGGCTGAACGAGAAGGTTGTTGCCGATGCAATGGCAGCCGGGATCAAGGCTGCAGTCACCGTTCCCGGTGTCAAATTCATCAGCGCCGGAAACTTCGGCGGGAATCTCGGCCCGTTCAAGCTTGAGCTCCACAAGGTGCTCTAACTTTTTTCTGATTTTACGCTATTTCATTCCCGGAACGATTGTCTTAAATAGATTCTGACCGATTCTTTTGTTAACGAAAATTTCGGTTATAACATGATCCAACTCACTCCGGATGAAATACGTTCCCGATTCGGTCCGCTCTTTGCAAGGCGGTTCCTGGTTATGGTAGATGAGCGGAGCGGGCAGGCGGAGATCCTGGAACACTGTCATGCCCGTGGCACGATAGAATGGGATGCAATGAACCGTATGCGGGCGAAAGGGGCAACGATCTCCTGCGCTGTTGAGGGAACCTCAATGGTTCTCCGGGCACGAATCGGCCTCTATCCGGCATCGTTCGGTGCGGCATCAAAGGAGATTGGCGGCCAGGCCCTGGAAGGAGTCGAGGTCTGCGGTGATGAAGTCGTTACGAGCTGGGCCGGGATCGCGGGCGCTGGTGTCGGGGTTGCCGCCTGCCTTCCCCAGGCGCCCGGGGTTATCCGGGCGGAGTATCCCTCAGAAGAGGATCTGAAAGTCGGCGGGGCCCGGGTGTGCCGGGTCCGCATTGTATCCCCCAGGTACGAAAAAGTGATTTTCGGCATTGACGATACTGACACGAAAGAGAAGGGCGCGACATGGGTGACCGCGCTCAAATGTGCCGAAGCCTGCCGTATCGACGGGGTTGAATTCCTGGGGATGCGGCTTATCCAGCTCAACCCTGCCGTTCCCAAGAAAACGACGAACTGTGTCGGTTCCGCCCTTATTTTTGCGGTCCGGCCCGGGCAGGTTGCCGCTCTCAAGGATCATGTTGCCCGGTTTGTACTGAAGGAGACCGTGAGCAACGATACCGGGATTGCATTCTACCGGGGAATCGGATTTCCGGACGACAGCCCGGTACTGGAGCGGGTCAAGACAGCCCTCATGACTACGGAAGAAGCTGAAGAGGAAGCTGCCCGGCTTGGCGTGGAGTACCTTGACGCGAACTTCCGGAAAGGGAGGATCGGGGCCCTGGGCGCCCTGCTCTGGGCCGACAAGGGCCTCGAAGCGGCAGGTCTGTATGGAGAACATCTCTGATCCGTATGTCATCCATTATCCCCAGATCGTAGGGGTTGCGAGTGAAGACGGAAGCCGGGTGGAAGTTGTAGAATTTTTCGATTGCACCGGCGGCGCGATGTGGACCCGGCATCATTACGCACAGAGCCCGCTCGTGGAATCCGTGCGCAATGTGGGTACAACCATGCGGTACATGACCCGGCCCGGAGCAGTTGACCTGGCGCTCGAAGGGTCCCGGTTCCCGGCAGGAATATCCGAAGTTGCGGTCACGGACCGGGAGATTACCGTCAGTTATATCGGTATGGGCGGCGGGGGCGTTGGTGCGACGACCTGCCGGACGACCGCAAAGGGTGTTCTCCGGAGTAAAAGCGATCCTTCCGGCGGGGGGAAAGTAGCCCGCTCCACGATCTGGCTTCCCCGGCGGGGACGCGTCCTGATCGGTGTCGATGATACCGATACCCCGGAAGAAGGAGCGACCTGGACCCTTGCCCATAATATTGCAAAAGCGGTTGAGGATGAGCATTCCCGGTATCTTTCCCATACTATCGTCCAGCTCTTTCCGGTTCCCTACCGGACCAAGAACTGTGTGGCGATTGTCTGTGAGTTTGCAACGGACGATCCGGCCGGCCTTGTGAGCGGGTATCACCGGCTTCTGGAAAAATATACGCTCTCGGAAAAAACCGGGATGGCAGCCTGGCATGGATTCTCACCCAGTCCCGAACTCGCAGAATACGGGATGTCCGTGAAACGCGGTGAAGTATCCCGCCGGAATCTGGATCGCATAAGGACCGATCAGCTGGAGATCGTTATGGATGGCAGGGGAATCCTGGGAGCAGTCGCTGCCCTTCCGTTCTTCACCCGGTATGAGGAGGCGCTGGAACTTTGCCGTGGATGGAACTGAAAGCCCGGATTCTTTCCTCGGGCGGCGCGAGGCTGGCTGGAGCTCCCGCCGGGACGTATCTCGCAAAGTCCACCGCGGGACCGGGAGCGGGCGGAACCGGTGCGGTTTTTTTCCGGCAGGGAAATCACCGGGTGAAACTCGCCGTGAACCCGGATGCGGCAGGAACGCTTGTCCACCTTGGCAACGGAAAAGCAAAACTCCTCTTTGAAGGGGAGGAATATTCCGGTGAACTGGATCCCGTCGGGTACCATTGTCCGAGACAGGCATTCATCACGGTCAGCAGCGGATGCATATTCCGGTGCCGCTACTGCCCGGTTCCCGCGCAGGCAGGGCAGAGAAGAAAACCTGTTGAGGAGATCGTTGCGATGGTCGAATCGGTCAGGGAGCGCATTGATGCGATCTCCCTGACAAGCGGCGTACTGGAATCGCCTGAAGAGGAGGAGCAGTATGTTCTCAGGGTGGTCGCAGCGCTCCGGAGATTTGATCTCCCGATCGGGGTTACGATTTATCCGCTCCAGGAAACTCCGGTGCGGCTCCATGCACTTGGAGTTTCTGAGGTGAAATTCAATGTTGAAGCCGCAACGCCCCGGCTCTTTTCCGGAATGTGCCCGGGGCTCGATCGGCAAGCGATCTTTTCGGCGCTCGACCGATCGGTCCTGCTTTTCGGAAAAAACCATGTTTTTTCCAATGTGATTGTCGGGCTGGGGGAGACTGATGAGGAGATGAAAACCTGTATACAGGATCTTGTCGCCCGGGGCGTTATTCCGGAATTACGCCCCCTGAATCCGGCATCAGATCTGAAAAATTACCCCCGTCCGTCTCCGGAACGGCTCGTGCGCCTCCATGCAATCCTCTCGCAGGAACTGGATGCGGCCGGCCTTGATCCCAGGGAGGCACAGACTATGTGTGCGGCCTGCCAGGGTTGCGATCTGGTTCATTTGAGGGATGATATATGAAAGGACTTGAGGCACTCACGGATGCGCTGCTTCGTGCCACCGACCGGCGCTACACGGTTCCCGGTTTTCCGGTGACGGAACTGGGAGAAAAGACCGGTTCTGAGATGGTGATCAATGAAAAGACCGCGCTTGAATATGCCATAGGGGACTCCCTGGCGGGAAGGAGGGCGGCGGTCATCATCAAGAATGTCGGAGTGAATGCGTGTGCCGACCCGCTTCTCCAGGCAACGGCCCAGGGGCTCATCGGCGGGATCATCCTTGTCGCCGGGGATGATCCGGATGCGTTCGGATCCCAGACTTCCCAGGATTCCCGGTATTATGGTGAACTCGCGGAGCTTCCGGTAGTAGAACCGGATCCTGCCACCTGTTATTCGGGTGTTGAAGCGGTCCTGCGGGCATCGGAACAGTTCTCCAGGGTGGGAATGCTCCGGATTACTCCCCATATCCTGGAAAGCGAGGTTACCGGAATTCCGGTGCCACGGAAAGATGGCAGGGGCCGGCTTTCGGACCGGGTATGGACGATGTACGGAAGAGTCACCGCTGCCGAAGAGCTGTACCGGAAACTTTTTGCCTGGTCGGATGCATCTCCGCTGAACCGGTGGAAAGGGAAAACGGCCGGGACCGGTGCTGAAACCGGTGAGTCGCGGATTGTCACGGTCAACCCCCTTCCTGCCCGGGCATCCGTGATCACGAAAGTGAGCGAGCACGGGCGACCCTTTATCAGGGACCATCTTGGCCAGAAACCCCCCGTCCCGCAGGATCGCCCGCAGCGTATGGAAGACCGGGGATTCTACCGGACGTTCTGCAGGGATTGTCCGTTCAAAACACTCCTTGATATCATGAAGGATACCGGTCTCCGGCCGGTCTGCGATGCCGGGTGTTCAGTTCTTGCGATGAACCCGCCGTACTCGATGGGGATTGCGAGTTACGGTATGGGTGCAAGCATCGCGATTGCAGCCCGGAGTACCGGAGTCGCCCTGATAGGGGATTATGCCCTGATGCACTCCGGCCTGAATGCACTTATCGATGTCCATGAGAAGAACCTGCCTCTTCTCTGTGTCGTCATGAGAAATTCCTGCACTGCGATGACCGGGAAACAGGAAACATTCGATATCAGGCCGTACCTTGCGTGGGCGAAACCGGTTGCGTGTCGTGCGGAAGATGAAGGACTGCTCAGGAAAGCCATCGGAAAGACCGACCGGCCAAGGGTTGTCATTGTCGATGGGGAATGCCCGGAGGTAGCGGAACATGAAACCGTGGAATGTTGAGATCTGTGATGTAACGTTACGGGACGGCGAACAGACCCCCGGCGTATCGTTCACGTGCGAAGAGAAGGCGGAGATAGCCCGGATGCTTGACACGATCCGGGTCGATGTGATCGAAGCGGGTTTTCCCGCGGTCTCACCCTACGAAAAAAAAGGCGTGGCAGCAATCGCAAAACTCGGCCTCGATGCACGGATCTGCGGGTTTGCAAGGGCAAAGGAACCGGATATCAGTGCCGCGATAGACTGCGGGGTCGACATGGTCAGTATTTTCATACCGACCTCGGAACTCCATGTCAGGCTCAAGTTCCGGAAACCCCGCGAGGAAGTGCTCCGGGACGCCCTTGGCATGATCGATTATGCGGGAGACCATGGCGTGCAGGTCAGGTTTGCCGCGGAGGATGCCTCCCGTACGGACCCCGAATTCCTCAAACACGTTTACCGGAGTGCTGCCGAGCATGGTGCCGTACTTGTAAGTTTCGCGGATACTGTCGGCTGTCTCGTCCCGACCGAGATGTACCAGATCATGTCGGATCTCGTGGCCTCTGTTCCGGTTCCTCTCTGCGCTCACTGTCACAATGACATGGGATTTGCATCCGCGAACACCATTTCGGCGGCAGAAGCAGGGGCGTTCCAGCTGCACACGACCGTGAACGGGATCGGCGAACGTTCCGGGAATGCCGCCCTGGAAGAGGTATTGATCGCGCTCCGGATGAAAGGCGGGATAGACAGGTACGATCTCTCCCACCTCCAGCAGATCTCGCGTACCGTAGAGAAATATTCCGGGATCACCATCGAGAAAACAAAACCTGTGGTCGGCGAACATGCCTTTGCCCACGAAAGCGGCATCCATATTGCAGCGATACTTGATGATCCCCTTTCGTATGAGTATTTCTCTCCTGAACTTGTCGGGGGCGAGCGGCATTTCATCCTTGGCAAGCACACGGGCAAAAAGGCGCTCGAGCATGTCGTTGCATCCCTGGGATGCAGCCTGTCCGAGAGCCAGATCTGCAGGGTGCTGGACCGAGTAAAGGAGATCGGGGAGAAAAAGTGCAACATCACCCCGGATGTCCTGAGAGAACTCATCCGGCAGGTGAAGGAGGAGTCGCCGGCATGAGTACGCTGACCGAGCGGATCCTCGGTGCCCCGGCCGGGGAATATGTGGATCGCAGGGTCGACCGTGCCTACTGCCATGACGGGACCGGCGTCCTTACCCTGGAATCGTTCCGGGCAATGGGCGCTGAAAGACCTGCAGACCCGTCGCGGCTGTATGTAATCTTTGACCACATTGTTCCGGCAAATAACAGTACGACCGCAACCCTTCAGCACGAACTCCGGAATTTTGTCCGGACGCAGGGTATCGGTTTCTCGGATATCGGGGGCGGGATCTGCCACCAGGTCATGAGCGAAGGTATGGTCCACCCCGGGGAAATTATTGTCGGCGCCGATTCCCATACCTGCATGACCGGGGCGTTCGGGGCGTTTGCAACAGGGGTCGGTGCGACCGATATGGCTGCAATCTGGGCATCCGGGGGAACATGGCTCCGGGTTCCGGAAACGATTGCCTTCGCTATGTCCGGCCATCTGGATTCCGGGGTGGAAGCCAAAGATATCGCGCTCTCGTACATTGCAAAACTCGGGGCGGACGGCGCCACGTACCGGGCCATTGAATTTCTCGGGGACGGGGCGGAGGCTCTTCCCATCCCGGACCGGCTCACGCTCTGTAACCTTGCAATCGAAGCAGGGGCGAAGAACGGGATATTCTATTGCGATGACGTGACCCGGAAGTATCTTGCAGGGTACGGGAAACGGGTGGATCTCCAGGTTCCGGAACCCTGCACCTATGCCGGAGAAATCTCTCTTGACCTCGATTCCCTTGGGCCGGTTGTGGCCGTGCCGCACCGGGTCGATACGGTGAAACCGGTCGAAGAGGTCGCGGGTACTCCCCTCGACCAGGTTTTTCTCGGGACCTGCACAAACGGCAGGTACGAAGATCTCGAACGGTTTGCCCGCATCGTAAAGGGGAAGCAGGTCAGGGTCCGGACCATCGTTATTCCGGCATCGCGGACGGTCCTCAACCATGCGGCAGGCACCGGGATCCTTTCCGATATCCTTGATGCCGGCTGTACCATCGGTACACCCGGCTGCGGGCCCTGCATCGGGTCCCATATGGGTGTCCTTGGGGAAGGGGAGATCTGCCTTTCGACCGCGAACCGGAACTTCCGGAACCGCATGGGTGTCGGGGGGGAGATCTATCTGGCATCCCCATCGACCGCGGCAGCGAGCGCCCTTGCCGGAGAAATTGCCGATCCGAGGGAGGCGATCTGAACTATGCGGCAGGAAGGACGGGCAGTCTGCCTTGGCCCGGATATCGATACGGATCTCGTGATTGCAGGACGGTATCTCCGGACAAAGGACCGGAGTATCTGGGCAGAACATGTCTTTGAGGATCTCGACCCGTCTCTCGCAGGACGCCTGCGCGGCGCGGTGATTGTCGCAGGGAAAAATTTCGGCTGCGGGTCGTCACGGGAACAGGCCGTGATTGCACTCCGCGAGGCGGGGACCCTTGCGATAATCGCGCCGTCTTTTGCGCGGATCTTTTACCGGAACGCGATCAACCTGGGACTTCCGGTCCTTGAATCGGAACTTTCCTGCAACGAGGGAGACCGTGTGGCGTTTGATGTAACGGAAGGCTGGATAGAATCGGGTGGCAGGAACGTTGCCATCAGGCCTCTGTCCCTGAAAATGCAGGAGATCCTCGCTGCCGGGGGGCTTGTCGAGCTCTGGAGGAAACGGGCGTGATCTTTCCGTCCCACTGCAAAGTGGTCGGCCGGACCGGGACGATGCCCTGCGGCGAGAAGGTCTACTTCCTCTCACGCTATCTCCTGCGGGAAACGGAAGGATCGTTCGAGGTTCTCGAAGTCGAACCCAATCCCGATGAACCGGGGGTGATGCGCGGGATCCGGAATATCCGGGTGCTCGCAGCGGCAGATGAAGTATCCGTGCATCCGGTTCCGGTCCAGATCCATGACCGCGCCCTCCTTGTCAGGCTGGCCGCTGAATCCGGGAGACGCTGCACGGTCTTCACGAGCCTTGACGAGAACATGACGTTTGTCCTGGATCCGGATCCTTCGCTCTCTCCGGTCATCCATGTATACGATATCGTCCCGCCCCGCCCGATCCTGTCCGCGACCATCCGGGAACTGGAATCTGCGGGACTTTTCGGGGAACTCGGGATTGCCTTTGAGCATCATGTGCGGGATATTGCCTCACTCTCTGCGGATGTTTTTCCCTGCCGTGCTGCAGGATTTTCCCGGACCCTGGACCGTGACGAGATACGGCCCGGTGACCGGGTTGCAGGGTGCATGACCGGCCGGCAGCTGTACCGGGAATGCAGCGGCAGTGAAGGGCAGTTCGAAGAGATCTGCCCGCTCGCATCTGTTGATGCCGAACCTTTCATCGCGCGGTGCTGCCGGAGCGAACGCGAGGGAACCGGGATCTGGCAGGGAAAACGCGGGATCGTGGTGCACTGGGGAGCATCCCCGTCGCAGATTGCGGATGCGGTCAGGAAGATTGCAACGGAATGGAGGAATCGCAATGAAGATCGCAGTCGTTGAAGGGGACGGTATCGGCCGCGAGGTGATCCCGGTTGCGCAGGAAGTAATCGGAACCCTTCGGCCCGATCTTGAGTTCTACCCGGTCGATATCGGGTATGGGCGGTGGGAGCGGACGGGAGGCGCAATCTCGGATGACGAGATAGCCGATATGAGGGCGGCGGATGCGGTCCTGTTCGGTGCAATCACCACGCCCCCTGTTCCGGAATACCGGAGCTGCGTGGTCGCGATCCGGAAAGCGCTCGACCTGTACGCGAATGTACGGCCCGTGAAAGGAAACGGTTTCGATATCATCGTCGTGCGGGAGAACACGGAAGGCCTCTATTCCGGTATCGAGAAGATTGAGGAGGACTGCGCGACATCCCTGCGTGTCCTGACCCGGGGGGGCTGCGAACGGATTGCCCGGTATGCCTGCAGTCTTGCAAAGGAACGGAAAATCCTTACGATAGGGCACAAGGCAAACGTCCTCAAGGCAGACGCCCTCTTCCGGGACATTGCCCGGAGTGAAGCGGAAATGGCTGGCGTTCCCTGGAACGAACGGTTCATCGACGCGCTGTGTCTCGACATTCTGATGCATCCGGAGATTTACGATGTTATCGTTACCGAAAATATGTTCGGGGATATCCTGAGCGATGTCGCCGCATACCTGGTCGGCGGGCTTGGGATGCTTCCCAGTGCGAATATCGGGGAACGGAACGCTCTGTTCGAGCCGGTGCACGGCAGTGCCCCGGATATTGCGGGAAAAAATATCGCGAACCCGGTTGCCGCGGTTCGGAGTGCCGCCCTGCTCCTCGATTACCTTGGAGATTCCTCATCAGGAAAACGCGTGAACCTTGCGGTTGATGCCCTCCTCCGGGAAGGGATCAGGACCCGTGACATTGGCGGGAACTACGGAACCCGTGAGTTCGGCGACATCCTGATCCGGCGACTTCTCGATGGAAAAAACTGACCGGCAGGACTGATCCGGAATCGATCCGGTGCAGTTCCCTGTTTGTTCCGGGCTTATCCGGCTGCGGAGGTATTGGCAGTCAGTGCAAGCATGGACTGCGCGAAACTCCGGGTGGTTTCAGCCATACTGAGCTCCGGATCCAGCTGAAGGGCAGTATTGCTTGCAGCGATGGCCTGCTCGTACAACCCGAGATTATTGAGGGCGTCTGCCCGTACTGCCCACGCCATAGATTTCGTGGAGTTGTCGGTTGAGTTCAGGGAGAGTGCCATTCCTGTTGCATTGACGGCCTCGGAATACCTCCCGAGATGATTCAGGGAATCTGCCATCTGGACCCATGCCGGGGGGAAATTACTGTTGATGGCAAGTGCTTTCTCCGTCTCATTCAGTGCATCCTGGTATTTTCCTTCCTGAGCCAGGGTATTGCCCGTGTTGTAATGGTTTATTGCATCAAGGTTGTCTTCCGATAGTGAAGGATGCTGGTTCTGGCCGAAGAGGGAGACCCCCACAGCAGCAATCACAACGATTCCGGCAATCCCGATAAGTATCAGCGCCTGTTTTCCGATCTTCATTGCCAGAGTACATTTTTCCGCTCGGTCTTAAGACTGCCGGGTCAGGTCCGCATCGGTTGGTTATTTCAGATCCAGCGGAGAACTGATTCCGCATGAAAGCGGGAGCAGGGGGTTATTGATGGTCCGGGTCGGCGTTCATGTCTCGATAGCCGGATCGCTCGACCTCGCAGTCGGACGTGCCGGGGAACGCGGATGCGACGTTTTCCAGATATTCTCCCGGAATCCGCGGGGGTGGGCTTTTAAGGAGTTATCTCCGGAGACCCGGCAGGCTTTCCGGGAGGCGCTGAAGGATACAGGCCTCCTCCCCGTAGATCATATGCCGTATCTTCCCAACCTTGCAACGCCGAAGGCCGAGGTCTATGAAAAATCGGTTGCCACCCTTACGGCGGAACTCACCCGGTGCGACCAGCTGGGAATTCCCTATCTCGTGACCCACCTGGGGCATCATCTTGGCGACGGAATGGCCGGTGGCAGGCAGCGGGTCGTGAACGCGATCAATGCAGCCATCGCGGGTACTTCCGGCACTACAATGCTGCTCCTGGAAAATACGGCAGGTGAAAAGAACAGTGTCGGGAGCAGTTTTGAAGATATCAGCGCGATCCTCGCAAAGGTTGAGGATGACTCACGGGTCGGCTGCTGCTTTGACACCTGCCATGCATTTGCAGCCGGCTATGATATGAAATCCGGGCAGGGACTTGAGGATACCCTTGCGCAATTCGATGAGATCATCGGTATCGGCAGGCTCCAGGTGATACACCTGAACGATGCGAAAGGGGACCGGGGAAGCGGCCTGGACCGGCACGAGCATATCGGTCTCGGATCTATCGGGGAAGAGGGATTCCGCAGGATCCTGCATCACCGCCATTTGCGCGATCTTCCGTTCATCTGCGAAACACCGGTCGATGAGCGCAGGGATGATGTCGGGAATATCAGAAAAGTGCGGGAACTTGCAGCCTGAATCTATTTCTGTCCCTCGGGTACTCTTTTTCCCGTGGGAGATTCCCCAGATTCCAGATCTTCTCAATGCCGGCTGCAGCAGCGTCTCTGGTCACGCTTTCCTATTATTACCTTGTATCCCCAATATTTCCGGGACGTGAAGGCGCGACTTGAGGATAAGGGGGTGACGCTCGCCCAGGAAGGGCTCTCCCTGTATGAACAGAGCGGGTACGGACGACCGGAGCGCGAGGGAATCCGCCTGTCCCCGGCTGAAGCGCTCTACCTGGTCCACCGGGGAAAAATCGAGATCGAAGGATTCGATTTCGAGACGCTTCTCCTGCACTATGCCCATGAGGAGAATTTTCTCAGGAAATACCTTGTGTACCGGGATATACGGGAGCGCGGATATGTCGTCCAGACCGGTCCGCACGACTTCCGTGTATTCCGGAGGGGGCAGAAGCCCGGGAAAGGGGAATCGCAGTACCTTATACGGGTCCTCTCTGAACGGAATCTCATCAGGTTCAACCTCCTGATAGAGGATGTGTCCTCAGCACGGAACATGCGCAAGCAGTATGTCCTTGCCGTTGTCGACGATGAAGACGAACTCACGTATTACGAGATAAAAATCCAGGAAGTTCCGGTTTCCGGGCCGGCAACGGTTCCGGACCCGCGTATTTCGGCAATCTGCGGGAAATCCGTGCTTGTCCATGCATCCCGGAATTCCGACATCGAGGCCATGGGATTCGGGACCCGTCTTGATGACGACCGGCTTTTTGTATCCCCGGTCGAGGCGGCGTACCTTCTTGGAAAGGGCACAATGCAGGTGATTCAGGAAGGGAACCCTGTTACCCCTGATGATTTCATTGCGGCATCGAACGAAAGCGACCAGGAGCTGCAGGAAAAAATAGCCGTTTTTACGGATCTCCGGGACCGGGGCTATACGCCACGGACCGGTTACAAGTTCGGCCACCATTTCCGCGTGTATTCCGGGGAAAAAGTTCACTCCGAGATGCTGGTTCATGCCGTTGCGCGTGACGCCGCCCTCCCGATGTCCACCATTTCCCGGTCGGTCAGGATGGCGCACAGCGTGAAAAAGAAGATGTTCTTTGGCTGTGTATATAACCAGGGAATCCAGTACGTCGAATTCGGACGAATAAAACTGTGAGTTATTATGGCGACCGATATCAATCCATGGTCCAGCAACCCGACCATGGAGATGGACCGGCTTTTTTCTGAATTCGGGATCGAGCCGATAGAAAATGTGATTGGGACACTTCCGGACGTCCCGTATTTCATGCGCCGGGGAATTGTTACCGGCCACCGCGATTACCAGCGGGTGGCGGATGCCATCCGGCACAAAAAACCCTTTTACCTCCTTACCGGGTTCATGCCATCCGGCCACCCCCATCTCGGTCACCTGATGCTGATGAAGGAAATCGTCTGGCACGTGCAGCAGGGTGCCCAGGGGTATATAACAATAGCAGACCGCGAAGCCCACGCAGTTCGGGGGCTTTCCTGGGACCAGTGCAATGCATACGGTCGGGAATACCTCAAATGCCTGTTTGCGCTCGGGTACGAGGGAAAGACCTATTTCCAGAGCCGGAACGACCGGCTCAAGGATCTCGCATTCGAATCCGCGATCCGGGTGAACTTCTCGGAACTTCAGGCAATCTATGGCTTTGGTCCTGAGACCGCCCTCGCCCATGCGATGAGCGTTATCACCCAGGTTGCAGATATCCTCTATCCCCAGCTGGACGCAGGCCCGGCACCTACCGTTGTTCCGGTCGGCCTTGACCAGGACCCCCATATACGGCTCACGCGGGGGATCGCCCACAAGTTCCGGATGTTCACGGTCGAGACACGGGATGGGTACATCAGCGTCCGGTCCAAGAATGCGCCGGAGAAAGCGCTTCAGGACGTGCACAAGGCGTTCCCGGGTTCCAAGAAATACGAAGGTCATGTGGATATCCGGGGCGGGAACTGTGCCGATGTGAGTGAAGTGGTCCGGCAGATCGAGATCCGGAACGGCGGATTCGGGTTCATTACACCTTCGTCCACCATCCACCGGTTTCTTCCCGGTCTGCAGGGCGGGAAGATGTCGAGCAGTGTTCCGGAGAGTTTCATCGGTTTTGCGGAGCCCGATTCCGTTGTTAAAAAGAAAGTGATGAGCGCCCTGACCGGTGGCCGGATGACCCTGGAGGAGCAGAAACGGCTTGGCGGGGAGCCTGACAAGTGCACGCTCTATCTTCTGAACCTCTTTCATATGGTGGAGGCGGATGCAGAACTGGAAGAGATCCGGAGGAAATGTCTCTCAGGAGAGATGACCTGCGGCCAGTGCAAGAAGGACACGGCGGAACGGGTCCTTGCCTTCCTGAAGGAGTTCCGGGAAAAGATGGACGCTGCAGAAGAGAAGATCGAGGTGTGAGATGGCGGAACTGACCCTGAACGAAAAGCGGCTGCTTGCTGCTCTGGAGAAAGAAAAGGAGGCGGACGCTTCGCGACTGGCCCAGGTGCTCCAGGCAACACCGGATGCGGTTGTGCAGTGGGGGCATCTTGCCGAAGACCGCGGCCTCGCAAAAGTGGAACGGATTGTCAGCCGTGAGTTTGCCTATACCGGTGAAGGAAAGGAGTACCTGAAAAAAGGGCTTCCCGAGACCCAGGTTCTGGCGCTCATTCGGGAAGGCGGCGTTCCGCTTGCGGATCTCCAGAAACACCCGATGTTTAAGATCGGATTCGGCCAGCTCCGGAAGAAAGGGCTTGTCAGCGTGGATGCCGGGATGGTTTCCCGCGTTCCCAGAAAGTCGGCAGATGCCGATGAGGCGGTGCTGAAAGCACCGCAGGCCGGGGATAGCCGAACCCTGGATCTTGTGAAACGGGGCATCCTGCAGGAGAACGAGACCGTCAGATACCGGATTGCGATAACTGATGCCGGAATGGCTGCCGTGAAAGAAGGGCTTGATCTCCGCGAGGAGGTCGGAACCCTGACCCGGGAGCAGATCATCACCGGTGAGTGGAAGAACCTTAACCTCCGCAGGTATGACGTCTCGAAACTGCCCCGGAAGGCATATCCCGGAAAGATCCATCCCTACCAGCGGATCATAGCGGAGATGCGCGAGATCCTCCTTGATATGGGTTTCACCGAGCTCTACGGGAATATCGTCCAGCAGGCATTCTGGAACTTCGATGCACTCTTCCAGCCGCAGGATCACCCGGCCCGGGAGATGCAGGATACGTTTTACCTTGCCGAGACCATTTCCCTGCCAGAAGGGTACGAGCGGGTCAAGGCCATGCATGAATCAGGAGGAGACACCTCGTCCACCGGCTGGGGCGGGTGCTGGAAGGAGGCAAAGGCCGAGCAGTGCGTGCTCCGGACCCATACGACCAGTCTCTCCATCCAGCACCTCGCCGCAAACCCGGTTCCCCCGGTAAAAGCATTCTGTATCGGCAGGGTGTACCGCAGGGAGACCATCGATACGACCCACCTTGCGGAATTCGAACAGCTGGAAGGGATCGTGATGGACGAGGATGTGAATTTCAGTAACCTTCTCGGGATCCTCCGCGAATTCTATCACCGGATGGGATTCGAAGGAGTCCGGTTCAAGCCATCGTATTACCCGTACACCGAGCCCAGCCTTGATGCCGAGGTCTTTGTAGAAGGCATCGGCTGGATCGAGATGGGGGGGGCGGGAGTCTTCCGAGAAGAGGTGACCGCGCCGTTCGGCATCAACTACCCGGTCCTTGCCTGGGGTCTTGGCGTGAGCAGGATCGCGATGCTCCGTCTCGGGCTCAAGGATCTCCGGCAGCTGCACCGGAGCGACGTTGCGTTCCTGCGTGACTCGCCCTCACTACAGCGCCCGGTCGGAGGTGCCTGATGGCGGTAATCTCTCTCCCCTACAAGTACCTTGAACGCCTCACCGGGACCGACCGGAAAACCATCCTCGCCAAGATAGCGCTCATCGGATCGGATGTCGAGCGGATCGAAGAGGATCATGCGGATGTGGAATTCTTCCCGGACCGGCCCGACCTCTTCTCACCGGAAGGGGTGGCAAGGGCGATGCAGGGATTCCTGGGAATTAAAACCGGCCTTCCGGCCTATTCCGTGAAGCCATCAGGGCTCTCGTTCTCGGTCGATCCGAACCTTGCATCCATACGCCCGGTGCTCGGTGCTGCGGTCATACGGGGTCTCTCGTTCGATGACGAATCGATCCAGAGCATCATGTCCCTGCAGGAGGCGCTTCACTGGGCGGTCGGGCGCGGACGCTCGAAAGTCGCCATCGGGATTCATGACCTTTCACGGGTGAAGGGACCGTTCCGGTATATTGCGGCAGACCGGAAGTTCTCCTTCGTCCCCTTGGATTACACCCGTGAATTGACGATGGAGCAGATCCTTGCCGAGCATCCGAAGGGGAAAGCGTACGCCCATCTCGTGAATGATTTCCCGAAATTCCCGCTTATTCTGGATGCGGAGGGGAAGGTTCTCTCCTTCCCGCCGATCATCAACGGGGAGCTCACCCGCGTAACCACGGAGACGAAAGATCTCCTGCTCGATACCACAGGCACCGATCAGCGTGCAGTCATGCGGGCGGTGTATATCATCTGTACGGCGCTTGCAGAAGCCGGAGGGAAGATCGAATCGGTATTGATTGACGGGAAAGCATGTCCCGACCTTTCCCCCACATTCCGCACCATCCATGTTGAGGAATGCAACAAGCTGCTCGGCCTTTCCCTGCCTGCATCGCAGATGGCGGCGCTTCTCGAACGCATGCGGTTTGGTGCCAAACCGGATGCAGAGAAATCCCTGCGGGTCGAAGTCCCCTGCTACCGGGGCGATATCATGCATGACTGGGACATCTTCGAGGATGTTGCAATCGCGTACGGGTACGAGAATTTCCGGGCAGAGCCGCCCGCGACGTTTACGGTAGGAAAGCCGCATCCGGTCCAGGTCATTGCAGATGTTGTGCGGGGCATCTACACCGGACTCGGGTACCTGGAAGTGATGCCCTTTACGCTCACGAACGAGGAAACCCTCTATACGAAAATGCGAAGGACGGAGAGGCCCGGTGCCCTCCATGTCCTCCATCCGATAACGATAGAGAATACGCTCGTCCGGACCGGACTCTTGCCGCTTCTCATGGAATTCCTGACCCTGAACCGGCACCGAGAACTGCCGCAGCGCCTCTTTACCGTCGGCGATGTAGTAGAGAACTGTTTAACGTACCAGAGAGCGGCAGGTATCAGCACGCATCCCGAAGCTGATTTCTCGGAAGCATACGCTCTCGCGGACGCCGTGCTTCACGAACTTTCAATAGAATATACCGTGCAGGCATCCGACGACCCGGCCTTCATCGATGGGCGGAGAGGGGATATCCTGTCAGGGGGGAAGGTCATAGGGGTATTCGGGGAGATCCATCCTGCGGTCCTGAATGCATTCGATCTCGAACACCCTGCTGCCGGGATGGAACTCGATCTCAGAGCCGTACCGGGATATCCCGTTCCGCGAGATACTTCTTGACATCCCGCACGGTAAACTCGCCGTAATGGAAGACACTCGCGGCAAGGCAGGCGTCTGCTTTACCCCGGGTGAATCCCTCGTAGAAATGATCGAGGGTTCCTACGCCGCCGCTCGCGATGACCGGAATACCGGCCCGTTCGGATATTGCTGCCGTAATTTCGAGGTCGAATCCTCGTTTCGTGCCATCGGTTTCCATGCTGGTCAGGAGGATCTCTCCCGCCCCGCGCTCTTCCCCCTCAAGCGCCCAGCTGATGGCATCGATTCCTGTCGGTTTCCTGCCCCCGTAGATCACGACCTCGTACCAGCATTCTTCCCCGTTATGGAGATGGACCGGGAAGGCATCCGGGTTCTTTTCATAGTTGCGCTTAACGTCCATCGCAAGGACAATGCACTGGGTCCCGAATGCTTCCGCACCGCGTGTCAGGAGGGTCGGGTCCTGGACGGCGCTCGTATTGATGCTCACCTTATCGGCCCCGGCACGGAGGATCTGCTGGATGTCTTCCAGGTTCCTGATACCCCCGCCCACCGTCAGGGGCAGAAAGAGCTGGTCTGCCGCCCGCTGGATAGTATCGATGAGGATTCCCCGTTTCTCATGCGAAGCGGTAATATCGAGGAATACAACTTCGTCCGCCCCCTGTTCGTTGTACCGCTGGGCGAGCTCGACCGGGTCCCCGGCATCTTTCAGATCGAGAAAATGCGTCCCCTTGACAACGCGTCCTTCCTTCAGATCGAGGCAGGGGATAATCCGCCGGGTAAGTACCATGCATATCAGGTCTCCCTGAAGGGCATTTGATTTTTCTATACGGGTTTCTTTTTCATCGGGCTAGCTTACATGCATTTTTGGCAATCCATGATATTATGTGGGGCAGGGGCAAAATCTATACGGATTCTCAGTTTACGGTCCCGGAATCTCGGGGGGCCCGGTGATTGGATGAAAACAGGAAAACAGAAGATCGAGTGGGCGCAGCAGTTCATGCCCGTTCTCGCTGCCATCAAAAAGCAGTTCCAGAAAGAGAAACCCTTCAAGGGGATGACCATCGGGATGGCGCTCCATGTCGAGGCAAAAACCGCTAATCTCGTCCAGACGCTTGCGGCCGGAGGAGCTGAAGTATTCATCACGGGATGCAATCCTCTTTCGACCCAGGACGATGTTGCCGAGGCGCTTGACGGGATGAAAGGGATCCACTGCTACGCAAAGCGCGGATGTACCGTTGATGAGTATTACGGAGCCATCGACCGGGTTCTCGACGCAAACCCGACAGTCACAATCGATGACGGGATGGATCTCATCCACTATATCCATACGAAGAGGAAAGACCTTCTCAAGACTGTCATTGGTGGCTGCGAAGAAACGACAACCGGTATTCACCGGCTCCGGGCGATGGCGGCGGAAAAGAAGCTCAGGTTCCCGGTTATTGCCGTGAACGATACGCCCATGAAACATTTCTTTGACAATGTTCATGGGACCGGGGAGAGCGCTCTTGCATCGGTCATGATTACCACTAACGTTCTCATCGCAGGAAAATACATTGTCGTCGCAGGATACGGGTTCTGCGGGCGGGGCCTTGCACGAAAAGCGCACGGTCTTGGCGCAAAAGTGATCGTAACCGAGATCGATGCCCGGCGGGCACTGGAAGCCCATATGGACGGGTTCTCGGTCATGAAGATGGATGATGCAGCAGGCATCGGGGACATCTTCATCACAACGACTGGGAATACGAGCGTCATCACGGAACGCCAGTTCCTGAAAATGAAGGATGGTGCAATACTCGCAAACGCCGGTCACTTCAATGTCGAGATCGATATGGACTGGCTGGAGAAACATGCCGATACAACAGAACGGCGCGATGGGATCGACAGCTACACGGTGAAAGGGAACCGGATCCATGTCCTTGCCCAGGGACGGCTCGTGAACCTCGCTACCCCGAAAGGTATGGGTCATCCCATCGAAGTGATGGACCTGAGTTTCGGTATCCAGGCGCTCAGTTCACAGTATATCGCACAGAACGGCCCGGCCCTCAAAGGTGGCGTGTATGAAGTCCCGAACGAGATTGACATCCGGGTAGCGGAACTCAAACTCGGATCTCTTGGAGTTTCTATCGACTCCCTGACCCAGTATCAGAAAAAATATCTCTGCAGCTGGGATATCGGGACCTAAGGTCCCACTCTCGATTTTTCACCCGGCCCCGTTTTGGCAGCTTCAAGGACCTTTCTGTTATCCCAATCGTGCCCCGTACAGGTATTCCTGGGCGTACCCGCAGTACGGCCCGAAGTGATCGCGGGCAAATTTCTGGATCTCGGCATCCCTGCATAATGTTCGCGATGCAGCGGAACCATTCAGGTACTGCTCCTGCATGATCCGGCGTATCCAGACATCGATCGGAAACGCTTCGAATTTCTGGAAAGCAAAGAGCAGGATGCAGTCTGCGGCTTTCGGCCCGATGCCTTTCAGCTGCATAAGGGTCCGGCGTGCATCATCGTACTGACTTTCGGAGATCCCGCGTTCCCAGTCGTTCACCCGGGCAAGCCTGCAGGCAGTGTCCAGGACATAGGATGCCCGGTATCCCATCTTGCATTCGGTCAGGGTTGCATTGCAGCATCCCGCAATTGCATCCGGCGACGGAAACCCGAAGTATGGTTTCCCCTCAAACGTGAATTTGGTCCCGAGTGCGCGGGCGAGGAGTTCGATGCGTTTCCGGATCATCGGTATGTTCGAGTTCGTGGCACAGATGTACGATATCGTGCACTCCCACCGGGGCTGCCTGATGAGCCGCAGCCCCCGGCACCTCCCGATTGCAGCATGGATGAAGGGGTCCCGGTCAAAGGAACCGGTGATCTTCGGCAGATCTAGGTCAAGCTGGAAATAGGCCCGGATAAATTCCTCATCGGCACCATTCCAGGTAAGGGTATCTCCATCCTGCCGGATTTTCAGCGCACGGTCACCGACAATACCATGCCACCACCCCTCACGGAAATCCCACCGGAAGACCTGACCGCAGTTGAGGGTGTGGTGGAGACTGAAGGGCTGATCGGATTCAAGTTCCAGGGACTGCATCGGAAACCTGAATACCCGTTTGATCCGGTCCTATTTACTGGTCGTGAATCCGCCACCCATGGCATTTTTTTGGGGGTGGGAACGGGCATGTCCCGTCCTCCAGGAAACCGGCTGAAAGGAATTACCTGACAGTTTCCCCGGTTAGTTCCGCAAGGGCATCAAGAAACCGGCTGAATTCCGGTGAGGGGGATGGACCTGCCCCTCCAGGAAATGCGTTTGCTCCGCGGGAGGCAAGGTGGTTCTCATCCCAATCCAGAACGATATGCCAGTAGGTGACGCCGCAGCATCCATGGGCAGCGGAATATTCCGGCTGCCAGTCCCAGATGATGAGTACATCCAGTTGACTTCTGAAGACTGCCCATTGCTCCCTGTCAGGGTGCAGTGTCCGGATGGATCCGGAAAAATTTCCTCCGTTCGTCCGCTCCAGGGTGATTGATCCCCCGGAATCAAGAGTACAATACAGCGAGTTTCCTGAAAAGCTGCCATAATAGAATTCGAACCTGTCCGGGATGGTAGGGAACGATTGGTCAGTACGGGATATTGTCATACTTGAAAAAATGATAAAGGGGGAACGAAATCGCGCCCTGAAATTACTGCTCTCCGGTGTCCCGGTACCTGGAAACGATTTCGTTCAGCTCGGTGATTGCAGGCTGGAGATTGCGCGGGATCACGGTATCCCGGGTTGTCACGGTTATCCCCCGGTAGGTGATCACATACGTATAGTAATCGTATCCCGAGAACCGGGCGGTGTAATTGGGAGAGAGGTTCTGGAAGGATGCTCTTGCAAAGAGCGTGTCCAGGTTTTCGAGTTCGGTACCGTTCAACTGGAACGAGGCGCTCTTACTGCGGGTCAGAAGGGTTGCATCGCCGGTATCAAAGATAACAAGGTGATCGTCCACTCCGGCAAGACCTCCGGACCGATGGTAATCTATGAGAATATCCGGGGCCGTGGTATTTGTGGGTGATACCATCCGTGACTCAGTGCAGCCCGCAGATGCGAGACATCCTGCGATGAGGAGGATGGTAAAAAGGAGATATCTCATATCTGGATTACGTCTTCTTTTCCTGCTGCAACCGCCGCTTTCTTTACGGGGGTAACCTCTTCAATGGTTTTTAGGAGTGTTTCCACCTTCTCGTTTGCGAAGACTTCCCGGAACGCCAGGAGTTCGGCCTTGCTCATGATCATCATTCCTTTCTTCTTCATGGGGAGTCCCCGTTCGTTCACCGGGTTGATATCGATCGCGAGGGATGCCGGCCGCGTCTTGGTCTTGGGGAGCCGGATGATCGAGACTCCCTTCACAGATGTGTTCTTGCGTTCCCAGTCTTCTCCGGTCTCCATGAATGCCTTGAGGCTGTCCGTGATTTCCATAACATCTGATTTGGCGTTTTTGGTATAAGGTTATGGGGTGTCGGGCGAACGTGCCCTGCCAATCATCGTCTGGTGATACCCCGGTTAGGATATAGCGATATATGGTTTATATCTCAAAAATCGCGTGTTTTCGCATCCGATTAGCCTGGGGCGGGCGTTCCGGAAATCAGGGGTCCGGCTTTTCCGGTTCCTGTACTCTCTTGAGCTCCGCGTATTCGGGCATACCAGAAGGAATGCCTGTTGCAGGAGTAGCTGAATATCCTGCGGGATAAGGATTACACCGTGTGAGGCACGATTGAAAAAGGAAGTCTCGCGAAAGATGTCAACCCTGGTCAAATACGGCCAGGTGCTAGTGAAAAAGGGAGGGTTATTCGTTCTGGTACATGCAGGACTGGACGTCATGGCCCAGCTTCCCGATGGCATCCGAACGGCAGCGCTGGCAGTGGCGCATCTGCCGGACGTAGGGGGCGCACCGGTCCTGCATCTTCCGCTTCATTTCAGGAGTGGGCGGGGTAATGTCTGCGAACTTGTACTGGGCGATGAGCGGGATCACATTAAAGGTGAAGACTCCCATCTCCCCGACCTTCTTTGCGATTTCCGGAATATGTTCATCGTTGATGCCCGGGATGTAGACGGTGTTGATCTTCACGATCATGTGGCGCTTCACTGCCTCCTCAATACCTTTCATCTGTCTTTCCAGGAGGAGTTTTGCGCCTTCGATTCCTTCGTACTGTTTTCCTTTGTAGGTTACATGAGAGTAGATCTTTGCACCGATCTCCGGGTCAATGGCGTTCAGGGTGACCGTGAGATTCCCGACATCGTATTTCTGGAGCAGATCGATATAATCCGGGAGCATCAGGCCGTTCGTGCTGATGCACTTGATGACATTCGGGAACTCCTCGTGAAGCCTGCGGAGCGTTTCGAGCGTCTCTTCGTTCGCGAGCGGCTCCCCCGGCCCTGCAATCCCGATGACCTTGATGTACGGGAACTTTACGAGGACTTTTCTCACCATCTCGATTGCTTCATCCGGGGAGAGGACTTTCGTTGTCACCCCAGGCCTGCTCTCGTTCACACAGTCAAAATCCCGGATGCAGTAATTGCACTGGATATTGCATTTCGGCGCAACCGGCAGGTGACACCGTCCTGCGCTGTGGCATGCCTTCTCCGAGAAGCAGGGATGTTCCTGGATCTTTCTCATCTGTTCCGGGTCCCAGGCGACTTTCCTGCCTGAGACGTCTGCCACCGGGTAACTCTCATCAGCCATAATCCGTACAACAAATAAGCGTCCGGGGTATAAATACCGTACAATAGGTACCCGATTACCGGAAATCATTACTGCATGAGACGGGACGACCGGACTGCAAATCGGAAAAAGATATAAGAAATAGGATGGGCCCGGCCGGATTCGAACCGGCGACCTCCGCCGTGTAAGGGCGACGTCATAACCAGCTAGACCACGAGCCCTCTTCAGCCACTGTGGCATTATACATTCGCCATGGTGCAAATAATAGTTTCCGAGATGTCCGGTTCTGGGGGAACTGCCAAAATGGATTCTCGTATCTCCTTCCGGGAACCAGTGCAGGGTTCCGCAGTAGTATTACCACCGGTCCCTGCAGGACCTTTTCCGGATCTGTTTCGATGCCGGATTCATGGTAACCGGCTTCTTTGAAGAGATGGACGATGACCGCGAATATCCGGTCATAATCGTGGTGCGATTACAGAAGAATGAATAAGGAAAAATTGGGCGCAGGAGAAAGCTGAAAAGGAAATTAATTCTTCTTCAGCCTGATATCGATACCGTACTTCTCGGCATTCCGGTCCGCGATGGCCTGGATCGCCGCGATCTCTGCATCCTGACGCCCGGGTTTGAAGAGGTGCCGGAACCTTTTCTGTGCCTTGAGGTATTCCTCGACGGGTTTGCGCACGACCTTCTTTGCTTTCGTAACCTTCCCGTTCACCATCTCGTAATTCACCCAGAGACCGGTCTCGATTGCGAGTCTCCCGATCTCCATGGTCTTTGCGCCATCAAATCCCCAGCCGGTACAGCACGGGGCATGGACCTGCACGTAAGTCGGGCCCTTGGTATTGATGGCTTTCTCGATCTTCTGCATCAGGTCGTTCGGGTATGCAATCGAAGCGGTTGCGACATACGGTGCCCCGTGGGCGGCTAGGATCTGGGGCATGTCCTTCTTGGGACGCGAGTTCCCGAACGAACGGGACCCGGCCGGGCTGGTTGTGGTGCTCGCATCGTACGGGGTCGCACCCGAGCGCTGGATACCCGTGTTCATGTATGCCTCGTTGTCGTAGCAGATGTACGTGAAGTCATGGCCGCGCTCGAACGCCCCGCTGATACAGATCATCCCGATATCGAACGTCGCGCCGTCTCCTGCCATGATCACGATTTTTTCGTTCCTGCCCTGCTTTTTCAGGGCTGCATCGATTCCCGAGGCAATTGCTGACGCGTTCTCAAAGAGCGAGTGGATCCAGGGGACTTTCCAGGCTGTCTCCGGGTAGGGAGTCGAGAAGACCTCCATGCACCCCGTCGAAGCAACAACGATGGTATTCTCCCCGGCGGCCTTGAGCGCGAGCCGTGCGGCGAGCGCCGCACCGCATCCGCCGCAAGCCCGGTGGCCTGCGTCAAAGAGTTCCAGGTTTTTATCAGCCATCAGAGCACCTCCTGCCTGAGACCGTAGAACATATCCCCTTTCCCGGATTCTGCGAGAGCAACGATCTCTGCGATCTCCTTCTTCCTGACATCCCGGCCGCCGAGCGCGATGATATAATCGTACACCGGAATTCCGGTTTTATAGAGCGCATCCCTGATCTCAAGGGCAACCGCACCTTTCGCGCCGAGCGAGATGTTCTTGTCAAGGACTGCAACGGTTTTTACCCCTTTGAGTGCTTCCAGGACATCCTGTGACGGGAACGGCCGGAAGCACCGGATCTTGAGGAGCCCGACTTTCTTCCCGTTTTCCCGCATCTCGTCGATTGCGTCTTTTACCGTACCGCAGATCGACCCCATTGCGACAATCGCGGTATCCGCGTCTTCCAGCCGGTATCCCTCGACAAGCCCGGAATAGTCTCTTCCGAACATCTCGCCGAATTCTTTCCCTGCCTTTTCGATGATCTTCCGGGCGTTTTTGACCGCGAGATCGGTCTCGTACCGGAATTCAAGGTAATAATCCGGCGTTGCGTACATCCCGAAACTGATGGGATCCCTTGCATCCAGGCGCTCCGCAGGTTTGAACGGCGGGAGGTACGCGTCCACCTGTTCCTGGGTGAGCATATCCACCGGTTCGTAGGTGTGCGAGAGGATGAACCCGTCAAAGCAGACGAATGCGGGCAGGAGGACGGAGGGATCTTCCGTGACCCGGTATGCAATATAGTGCAGGTCCGTGGCCTCCTGGTTGTCCTCGGCATACAGCTGGAGCCAGCCGGAGTCGCGCAGGGAGATCGAGTCCTGCTGGTCGTTCCAGATCGAGAGCGGCGCGCCGAGCGCACGGTTTGCAATCGACATCACGATCGGCACCCGGAGCCCTGCCGCATTGAAGCAGACCTCGAACATCAGGGCAAGCCCCTGCGACGTGGTCGCAGAGTATACCCGGGACCCTGCCGCACTTGCCCCGACACAGGCGGAAAGTGCTGCAAATTCACTGTCAACGGTCAGGTATTCGGCGTCCAGTTTCCCGTCGGCAACAAAGTCCGCGAGGGCTTCAACGATGTGGGTCTGGGGAGTGATGGGATAGGCCGATACGACCTGGGGACGGCACATGCGCACAGCTTCCGCGATTGCATGCGACCCTTCCATAATTTCTCTCATTTATTTTTCCTCCTGCTTCATCGTGATCGCATCTGCAGGACATTCGTCAGCGCAGATCCCGCACCCTTTGCAGTAGTTATAGTCGGGAACAAAAAATCCGTCGGCGGATTCCATCACGCAGCCCTCGGGACAGATGGTGTGGCAGAGCCCGCACTTCGTGCATTTCCCGTGGTCGAATTCCGGCTTGAAAACCCGCCAGGATCCGGTCCTGTTGTCCCGGGCTTTTCCCGGCCGTGCCCGGCAGCCGATACTGAGCGGCATTCAGTTCATCTCCTTCACGGCATTGAACGCGACCTTCGCGGCCTCGATATTCTTCACGGCGAGTTCTCCCTTGAACCTGCGGTTCAGGGCGTTTTCAAGCGCGGAAAACCTGATCTCTCCCGATGCCGCCGCAAACGCACCCGTGAGCGAAGTGTTCGTGATCGGCAGCCCGAGCGTCTTCAGTGCAATCGAAGTCGCATCGATAGTGATCAGTTTCACTCCTTTCGGAACCTGGTAATCAAGGGCCTTTTCGGTATTTACGATCACAATCCCGCCTTCCTTTACTCCCTGGAAGACGTTCACGTCCTTGATGAGGGTCGGATCCTGGACGATAATATAGTCGGGTTCGTACACCTGGCTCCGGAGCCGGATGGTCTTATCGTCAAACCTGACGAATGCCTGGACCGGCGCTCCCCGGCGCTCCACGCCGAACGCCGGGAACGCCTGGGCAAAGACACCTCCTTCAAACGCTGCAACTGCAATCAATTCGGCGGCAGTGACCGACCCCTGGCCACCGCGCCCGTGAATGCGTAACTCTCTCACAAAAAACCCCGAATAATTTTACATGATAAATCGATATAAATCTAGAGTTTTGCATCCAGCCCGAGAATGGATTTCCTGCCATGGAAGACGTCCCTGCAGATTTTTGCAAGGCCCCGCGCAGCGCACCATTCATCGTACACGGCAACTTCACGGGAGAGAAGAGCTGCAACCTCCCGGGATATCGCGGGGGCGCAGGAACCGCTCAGGGCAATCTTTGCGTTTTTATTCAGGAGCTGCAATGCCGCACACTCCATCGCAGCAAAAAGGGCAAGGGCCGGAAGACGATCCTTCTCGGGAAGCGTGCAGTTCACGCCGGCATTCTGGAAGGCGTCATTTGCAGTGCCTTCCCCCCGGTCGATCCTGCGGATGGCATCCACATCCAGGGCGCCGTGACGGGTACCCGGTGCGAAGATGCAGGCATCGAATGCGCCGACAATCTTGCCGTTCGAGACCAGGAGGGTGACTGTATTCGAACTCACATCGGAGACAATGATGTCCCCGCCCAGGTCCTGCGAGACTTCGTACAGGATCCCGATCTTCTCGGGACTTGCCTGGTGGGAGTATACCTTGAAGCGCGGGTCGGTGGGAGAGCCCCGGTGCAGGCCGGGAATTGCGACAGCCGGAATCCCGCTTGCGAAGACTTCATCGAAAACACGGGTCCCGCCCCCGATATGCTCCCCGGCGCCTTCGCGGCTGACCAGGCCCCGGTTCGTGACGTTCCGGATATTCGTGATAGCGCTGAAATTGTCACCCATCGAATAGCAGACCGCGATTCCTTCGATCTCGTCCAGCGGGCAGATCCGTTCGAGGTCAGAGATGACGAATGATTTCGCATCCTGCCGGGAGATCTTGAACTCGCCGCCCCCGCCCGGCTGACCGGAAGAGAACCGCATGGCGGTCGTGCCGTGGTCGATCCCGATGAACATAGCAGTAATCCTATAGCATGGGGTGCCTAATATCTATTGATGTTCAGCGTCGTAACCGGGGGCGCAGGATTCATCGGCTCCCACCTGGTCGATGCCCTCGCCCGGCGGGGGGATCGCATCCTTGTTATTGATTCACTCGCGGCAGGGACCCGGGACAACCTATCGGCTCACCTTGCGGGGGGGACCGTGCAGATCCTGGAACAGGATCTCCTGGAAGACGGGTGGCAGGAGAAGATCCGGGGAGCGCAGCGGGTCTACCACCTTGCTGCGGACCCGGACGTCCGGCAGAGCGCGGTCTCACCGGAAGGCCAGATACGGAACAATATCCTCGCAACATCCCGGGTTCTCGAAGCCATGCGGCAGGAGAAGGTTCCCGAGATTGCGTTTACCTCGACATCCACTGTGTATGGGGAGGCGACGGTTATCCCGACACCGGAAACGTACTCGCCGCTCGAACCGATATCCGTGTACGGGGCAAGCAAGCTCGCCTGCGAGGCGCTCATCTCCTCGTACTGCCATTCGTTCGGGATGCGCAGCTGGATCTACCGGTTCGCGAATATCACCGGCGCACGGAGCGGACATGGCGTCGTCCCCGATTTCATTGAAAAACTCAGGAAAAATCCGAAGGAACTCGAGATCCTGGGCGACGGGAAGCAGACAAAATCCTATCTTGATGTGCAGGAATGCGTCAGGGCGATGCTCTTTACTGTGGAGCGGATGAACGGCCCCGTGAATATCGTGAACATCGGTTCCGAGGACTGGATAGATGTGACCTGCATCGCAGAAGTCGTCAGGGAAGAGATGCATCTCCCTGACGCCAGGTTCCGGTATACCGGCGGAGAGCGCGGCTGGGTCGGGGATGTCCCGAAGATGCAGCTTGCAATCGATCGCCTCAGGTCGCTCGGCTGGCGCGCTGAGCTGGGTTCCCGGGAAAGTGTCCGGATAGCGGTCCGGTCCATTCTCGATACGGCATAAGGCGGTACCATGAAATATCTTCTTGTTCTGGGAGATGGTATGGCGGATGAACCCCTCGCGGAGCTGGGCGGGAAGACCCCCCTGGAATATGCAAGGACCCCGGTCTTCGACCGGCTTGCCCGGGAGGGGGCGACCGGCCTTGTCCGGACGGTCCCGGACGGGTTCGAGGCAGGAAGCGATATCGCAAACCTTTCCATCCTGGGATACGATCCCCGGAACTATTACACCGGGCGGGGCCCCCTTGAAGCGATGAGCATGGGGGTCCGGATGGAGGAAGGAGACGTTGCGTACCGGTGCAACCTGGTCACGGTCACTGACGGGGTTATGGCTGACTTCAGCGCGGGCCACATATCGAGCAGCGAAGGCGCCGCGCTTCTCGGAGACCTCCAGGGGAGGCTTCCCGACATCCTGGTAAGACCCGGTATCAGCTACCGGAACCTCCTCATGCTCCATAACGGGAAAGGTTCCCGGACTACGCCCCCGCATGATATCGTGGGGCAGCAGGTACAGGCATACCTGCCGGAGGGAGGCGATGCCCCCCTTCTTGCAGACTGCGTTTCTGCGAGCAGGGAGGTTTTCCGGGATCACCCGGTGAACCGTGCCCGGATCGCAGCCGGAAAACCTCCGGCAACCCAGATCTGGCCCTGGAGCGGCGGCAGGAAACCGGCCATGCCCGCGTTTTACGAGAAGTACGGAAAGCGCGGGGGAATGATCTCGGCGGTCGATCTCCTGAACGGGATTGCAGCCTGCGCCGGGATGGAGCGGATTCCGGTTCCGGGTGCGACCGGTTATCTGGATACCGATTACCACGCGAAAGCGAGATATGCAATCGAGGCGCTCAAACGGCTGGACTTCCTCTACCTCCATGTGGAAGCCCCGGATGAAGCCGGGCATCTGGGAAGTATCGAAGAAAAGGTGAAAGCAATCGAGCGGGTCGATGAGATGGTTGGAATTATCCTCGAATCATTTGAGGGGACGGTTGCCGTTCTTCCGGACCACCCCACGCCGATACGGCTGAAGACGCACACAAGTGCCCCCGTGCCATTTGTTATCCACGGCAGGGCAACCGATAGTACAAAACGCCTGACCGAGCGGGAAGGGGCGGAAGGAATGTATGGCATCCGGGAGGCTACCGGCCTCCTTGACCTGCTCTTCTCCTGAATACGGCATCAGGTCCCTGCTTCATCACGAATCAGTGGGGGTAACTATCATCATCTGCCTGCATTCAGTTGCAGATACTGATTTTATGCACCGTGAATAATTAAGTGCTTGGCTCTCCTGCAAAACGGTAGTTCCCGCACCAGAACACCCCGGAACGATCACTCTGTACCCTCCCCGTACAGCATATCGATTTTGTCCTGGATATACTGGGAAAAAAATCCCCTGTACCGATCCTGCAGTTCGGGAATTTTCCAGTCCTGTTCCGTGATGATTTTCCTGCAATGGGGAGATCCGCACCCGCACTCCATTCTGAAAACGATATTACTTCCTACCGATTCAGAGACGGTCATCGCGTAATCAAAGGTTATCTCTTCACCTGGCCGGATATCCCGCATTGCAACGAGGAATATCTGGCCCTTGAAGCCGCTGTTGGGATCGCAGCTGTGATTAAAGAAGTCCGCATCTTCAGGATAGGAATGCGTGGAAGCAAGAAGAAATCGTTCCTCGATCTGCATGGGAAACCTCTGCAGTTCTTCGGGGAACTCATATAATTCGTCGATCATGAGGATTGATCCGCCGAATATTGCCAGACGCTCGCCTGCTTGGACGGAATCCCGCGCAAAAATTCCGATACCTTGCTTGTCAGAACTGCGTCTCTCGAGTTTTGGGTTCAGCCAGCTCTTTGTATGCATCCAACCGGCACCTGTCTCCTGTACCCTACAGTCCAAGTCATATTTTACTTATGGCATTGCGGGGAGGCAAATCTGTGTTTCGGTTAATTAAGGGTCCCAATGTGGGTTTCATCCACCTGCCAGAATCCACCTGCCAGAAGAATCCGAGAACTTGATATTACTCGATATCCAATCAATTGCATACCTGGCAGGTACCGCACTTTTTATTCGCACGGTCCGAAACAGGTAATGGTATCCTGGCAGATGCCAGGCAAGCAGGGGAGAGCCGCGTATGACAAAAAACCTCCTGATGTGGGATGAGACGCTGTTCCGGGATCCGGAAGTCCTTGAGATAGACTATCTTCCGGACCAGTTCCAGCACCGGGAAGAGCAGATGCAGGAACTCGCGTTCCAGATCCGGCCCGGCCTCCGGGGCGGAATTCCTCTCAACACCATCTGCAAAGGGCTCCCCGGCACCGGAAAAACGACCAGTATCCGGAAGCTCTTTTCTGAGATCGAGGAGACGACCAAGAAGCTGGTTCCCGTTTATATCAACTGCCAGAACGATAACACCAAATTTGCGGTCTTTGCCCAGATTTACCGGAAACTGACCGGCCACCTTCCCCCGGCATCCGGGACTTCGTTCAAGCAGCTCTTCGATGCCGTGGCGCGTCTTCTCATCAAAGATGAGATCGTGCTTCTGGTCTGTCTTGACGATGCGAATTACCTCCTGTATGAAAACGAACTGAACAAGCTTCTCTATACGCTCCTCCGGTCCCATGAATCCTATCCCGGCACGCGGATCGGGGTCATCGTCGTCATCAGCGATATGGCCGTCGATCTGAAACAGGCCATCGATATCCGTGTTGCCTCGGTATTCCGGCCGACCGAGATCTATTTCCCGCCGTACACGGCAGATGAAGTGAATGGCATTCTGGAAGCCCGGGTTCTCCAGGGATTCTATCCGGGTGTTCTCCCGAAAGAACTGTTGGATCTTGTTGTCGAACAGACCATGAAAACCGGCGATCTCCGGGTCGGGATCAACCTCCTGAAACGCGCGGGACTCTCCGCGGAACGGGCTGCACGCAAGACTATCGAACGGGACGATATCTGCAAAGCTTACGAAATGGCCCGTCACCTTCACCTGGCTGCGACCCTGCGTACGCTGAAAGATGAGGAACGCAGTCTCATGCGCGAACTGGCAGAACTTGGCAAATCCGGAAAAGAGATGAGTACCGGGGAAGTGTTCACGGCGGTTAAGGCATCCCTGAAGATCGGCTATACCCGGTTCTACGAGATTATCAAGAAATTCGACCAGATGCGGATCATTAATCTCCAGTACCGGGACGGAAAGGGCAGGACCCGGGTGGTCAGCCTCCGGTACGACCCTGACAAAATCCTCGAGCATCTCGGAACTTTGCAAAGCGATTGACAACCCTTATCTGTTTTTGTGCCCTCTGTTATTGGTAGAGGGGGCTCTCTCGATGATCAGTGTCAATGAACTTGCGCTTGAGATATTTGATAATCTGGCTGATTTGGCTGAAGAATTCAATGCGGCATATCATGAACTGGATAATGGTGCCCGCATTGTCGACTGCGGTGTGAGTACCCGGGGGGGGTACGCGGCAGGCCGTGCGTTCACGGAGATCTGTATGGGGGGTCTCGGTGAAGTGAACTTCCGGATGGGGCAGATCCGGGACTTCCCGATGCCCTTCATCGATGTCAATACCGATTTCCCGTCCATCTCCTGCCTCGGTGCCCAGAAAGCCGGCTGGACCGTGAAAGTAGGGAATTATTTTGCGATGGGAAGCGGCCCGGCCCGCGCCCTTTCGCTCAAACCGAAACACACCTACGAGGTAATCGAATATGAAGACGATTTCGATTACGCGGTTATCGCTCTCGAAAGCGACCACCTCCCCAACGGGGAAGTGATGGAAAAGATTGCGAGCGAATGCAATGTCGATGTGGCGAATGTCTGTGCAGTCGTTGCACCCACGGCATCCATTGTCGGGTCAGTCCAGGTCTCCGGCAGGTGCGTTGAGACTGCCATCTATAAACTGAACGAACTCGGCTTTGACACCAAGAAGATCATCTCGGCTATTGGCACGGCACCTGTTCCGCCGGTCAAGAAAGACGCAACCAAGGCAATGGGAACTACCAATGATGCCACGATTTACCATGGCAGGATTATGCTGACCATGAAGGCACCGGAGATCAAGGACTACCTCGAAAAGATCCCGAGCAACAAGTCCAAGGGATACGGTAAACCGTTCTACGAGATATTCAAGGAAGCGGGCTTTGATTTCTACAAGATCGATACGTCTCTCTTCTCCCCGGCAGAGGTCATCATCAACGAGCTCACGGACGGCGTCATGTATCACGTCGGCGCCGTGAACCCGGATGTAACCCTGAAATCGTTCGGTCTCCAGTAAGGGAGAATCAGTCTTTTTTTAATCCTGCCTTACGGCATATAAGTAAACCAGTACCTCTGTATCACGTGTGAGCAAGCGAGCGGTATCATTACTATTAAAGATAGGTTTTGAGTGGGTACATCGGCAGTCTGGTTTTATCACCGGATCACCACGAGGGAAGCGGCCGGTGCTCGTCCCTCAGCCTGGCCGCAAATCACAGCACGGTTCCGGGATCTCAATTGTATCTCTTTTCCCTTCCTGAGGGAAGATCCTGATTCAACACCTGTCGGTGAAATCCCGGTACAGCTGTTTTGCGTGTGAGCGGGCGGAGGAACGGGCACGCGAACTCCACACGAAGTGCGGCCTCGCAAATTTTCGATTTAGCTGATATTCCGGAGACCTCACGGGATCGATACGAAGCAAATGACGAACTACATCAGAAAACCGGACAATCTCCCCTGAATCAGCCAGGATTGGATCCAGAATAATTTCTCCGGATTTCGGTCATTCCAAAATGTTGAAAGATTCGTTTCCTAGATCCCGTCATTCCACCGGAGGTTTCCGTTTCATTGTGAGGAAGAACGGCAGCAGGAAAATTATCGCAATGACAATCCAGAAGTTCCCGAAGAGATACAGAAGCGACTCACGGCCTTCGTCATAGAACCTGAGGTCGAACGATTTCGTGAGATTCCACGCTATCCTGGTGCTGTTATCCGGGTTATGCGTGACAGCAGCCCCCTGGCTGAGCCCGGCAAGAAGGGGATTTGACACGGAGAAGTTCGATGGCAGGTTTACGGTGACGTTATACTGTTTGTCATAGGTCCCGATGAGATGGTTGTCCCGTATCGGACCCATGAAGGAAAGGGTATAGTTCCCCTTTGCATAGGTAATCTCCGAATCGCCTTTCCAGGTAAAATTACAGGCGGTTCCGCAATCGGTCCCGGAGATCGAAACATCCGATACCCGGATGGGTACCCTTTCTCCGAGGACTCCGGTCTCCGCAAAGCTATACCCGCTGGTATCGTTCACCTGGATTTCCGCAATGTACGCCGAACCGTTCGGGAGGACGGTATACCCGGCGGTAAGCGCCGCCGATGCCGGTACGGCAAGGACAATTACTGCAATGCAGAGAGCAGCGATTGCAGGTCCGCGTCGATCTCTATAGGGGGTTCGCATTGTTTTATCACCGTTTCCGGATCTTTCAGGAGATGACCGGTCACCACGCAGACGATCCTCTCGTCGCGGTCAAGTGCACCCTCTTCGGCGAGCTTCCGGATACCGGCAACGGAAGCAGCGGATGCCGGTTCGACGCCAATCCCCTCTTTCCGCGCAAGGTCGCGCTGCATCGCAAGGATCTCTGCATCCGTAACCGAAAGTGCGGTCCCCCCGGTTTTCCGGATGGCTGCCAGGGCTTTTTCGCCGTTCACCGGGGCGCCGATCCGGATCGCAGTTGCAACAGTCTCCGGGTTCTGCTCGGGAATGACCTCGGGAAGTTTTTCGTGAATGGCCCGGACAACCGGTGCGGAACCGGAAGCCTGGACGCCGGTCATCTTCGGAAGCCGGTCAATGAATCCCAGCTGGACGAGCTCTCCGAGACCCTTGTGGACGGCGGAGATGTTCCCGGCATTTCCTACCGGGAGAACGAACCGGTCCGGAACGCCGCCCAGCTGGTCGACCGCTTCGAACCCGATGGTCTTCTGGCCTTCAAGCCGGAACGGGTTGATGGAATTGAGGAGATAGAGACCGTGGGTTGTGCAGAGTTCCTGGACCATCTCGAGCGCCCGGTCGAAATTGCCCCGGATTGAGATGACTTTCGCCCCGTGCATGAGGGCCTGGGCGACTTTCCCGAGTGCGACTTTCCCGGAAGGGAGAAGGACAACCGAGGGAATACCTGCCTTTGCCGCATAGACTGCAAGGCTTGCGGAGGTATTTCCGGTGCTTGCGCAGGCCACGCTCTTTTTCCCGAGCTGGAGCGCCATGCTGACCCCGACCGTCATGCCCCTGTCCTTGAAAGATCCGGACGGGTTCATGCCTTCGTGTTTTGCATAGAGCTCTTTGAGGCCAAGTTCCTCCCCGAGGCGCTTGAGATGGTACAGCGGAGTTCCGCCTTCCTGCATGGTCACCGGAGGGATGGTGACGGGGAGGAGTTCCCGGTACCGCCACACCGAGATCGGGCGCGCATTCCAGACGTCCCGCGATACTGAGAGGGAATCCAGATCGTACTGCACGGCAAGGAGGTGTCCGCACTTTCTGCAGGTATAGATAATCTCGTCGGGAGCATATTCTGCAGAACAGTGGACACAGACGAGACGATACATGGTACAAAATGGGCTCTCCGGGATATTATAGGAACGGCTCCGGAACCTTGCGGCCCCAGTTGGGTGAAGATGCCTCCTCGTCAGGAAAGGTATTTCCGGTACAGCGGATCCCTGCGGTCTGCAGAAACCCGGGATGCCTGCCGGGCGGTTTCTGTTTCAGCCGGATCGAGGGTAAAGAAATAAACTCCCTCATCATCCCCGGCAAGGAGCAGTACGTTTCCCGAGGGGTCTGCGGCCATCGTTCCCCCCTGGTAGGTGTCGACCGGGGTCGTTCCCGTTGTATTGATGCCTGCAACGTACATCTGGTTGTCGAGCGCCCGGCTCCTGATGAAGATCTCCCAGTGACGCATCCGGGAGGCAGGCCACGCGGCAGGAACAAGAACCCCGTGGACGCCCTGTTCTGCATAGATCCGGAACAGTTCCGGGAACCGGAGGTCGTAACAGATGGCGATCCCCAGTTTTGCGCCGTTCAGAACGAACGTCCCGATCCCGGTTCCTGCGGAGAAATGCCGGTCTTCCCCGGCGGGAGAGAAGGGATGGATCTTTGCGTAGCTGGCAAGGATCTCACCCCGGCTGCCGACTGCTATCGCGGTGTTTCTCGGGAGGCCGGAAGTACCTTCCCGGAATGAACCGAGGATTACAATTCCGTACTCCCCGGCAAGCCGGGCAAGGGCGGTTACGATGGGACCGTCAGTACTTTCGATGTGGGACGCGGACGCGGGGTCCCAACCGGTCGCGAACTGTTCGGGAAATGCGATGATTGCAGCATCTTCCTGTACCGCCCTGGTAATGAAGGGTGTAACCCGCCGGATCGTGCCCTCCGGATCTTCCCAGCAGCTCTTCACCTGGGCACAGCAGCAGGTAATCGCGGTCACGGTTTGCCGTCTGGGGATGGACTGTCGCCTTTCCTGCTTTCCGCAACTATTACGAAAATCCCCATGATAACGAGAACGATGGTTATTAAGATGAGGAGCGGGGCATTCGAGACCGGTATTCCCAGGATGATCGTCGCGAGGATGATCCCGGCGACGGCGATACTGCCGCCCACGAGAACATGGGCTATCGAACTGAGATTCCATTCCATAACGTTGTCCTTAGTATGAATCTGCGCATCCCTCCTTCAAATACGTGCCGAATGGATGAGAAAACTGCGCTGATCGGGAATAGGGCGTGGTACGGAACGATCCGTCCGTTCGGAAATACGTACATTTCCCCTCGGAACAATCAGATCTCTGCTATTGGCGCCTGCGGTTTTCTGCAGGAAAGGTGGTGATAAAAATTACTCGTAGAGGACGGGTTCCTCTACGCGGGTATACTGAACCATATCAGCGGTGCTGAAATGGATCCTGATCTCACGCCCGGCACTCTCCACGGAATCGGATGCATGGATGACATTCCTGCCGATGTCGATTGCATAGTCTCCGCGGATTGTCCCGGGAGCTGCTTCCTGCGGGTTTGTTGCACCGGTGAGTTTTCGTGTCACTGCAACGACGTTCTTTCCTTCCCAGATCATGAGGAAGCAGGGGCCGCTCATGATATACTGCTTCAGGGACGGGAAGAACGGTTTTTCGAGGTGCTCGCGGTAATGTTCGTTTACGCGTGCCTCGGGAAGTTTTTCCAGTTTTGCAGCGACCAGCTTGTATCCTTTTGTCTCAAACCTGGTGACAATGGCTCCGATGATGCCGCGCTGGACGCCATCGGGTTTCACCATGACAAAAGTCTGTTCCACCGGGCTCACTCCTTGCCGAGCGCCTTCTTACCGGCCTTCGTCCACTCGACCCTGCGGGGGAACCGGCCAAGCTTGTGGTTGTTCTGGCACTTGGTGCTGCAGAAGTAGAAGATGGTTCCGTCTTTCCGGACGAACATCTTCCCGGTGCCCGGTTCGAGCGGCTCGCCGCAGAAACTGCAGATGTGCTGTTCGACCATGGGGGCTCACCGCCTCGACAGTTTCTTGGCCTCGCGTTCGGTTTCGAGGAGCATCAGGACATCGCCTTCACGGATGGGGCCGACGGTATTGCGGGTGATGATCCTGCCTTTGTTGGACCCATCGAGAATCCGGCATTTTACCTGCATCGCTTCCCCGTGCATACCGGTTGATCCGACCACCTCGATCACCTCCGCGGGTACTGCTTCATCTGCCATGGTGATATCACGCCCGTAATGCGGCGATCTGCTTCGTCAGGTCATCAATGATCTCTTTTGCCTTGCCGGGCTTGACAACTGCCGCAGCGGCGGATCCGACATCGAGGCCGCTTGCAGCACCGATATCGTTCTGTTTGTTGATGAACACAAACGCGATCTTCTTCTCGTCGCAGATTGCCGGGAGGTGCATAACGACCTCTTCGGGTTCCACATCCGCACCGATCAGGACGAGCTGGGCAACACTGCGCTCGATGGCTTTGGTTGCTTCGTTCGCTCCTTTCTTGATCTTCCCGGTGTCACGGGCAATTTCGAGAGCTTCAAGAGCCTTGTTCTGGAGCTCTTCAGGAACCTGGAATTTCTGGTATACTTTTGCCATAACTCACCTCATTCAGGAGTAGCGTCTCCTTCATTACTCATCAGTCAGTAGTGATGTAGCCATATCAGTTCGACAGGAGTGGCAATAAAGGTTTGCGATTCGGTTTTGTATCCCCGGAAAACCCGTGAAGCGCTCATCCCGATCTCAGTCAAACATCGCATACGGGAAGGATGAGCCGGGGAGATTTGTTATCCGATACGATACACCTGGGTCGTGTCTTTGGAGAACACCAGATCCAGATCCGCTGTCGGAATGGAAACATTGTAGCGTTCCCGCTCGGTATCTCCCACGACAAGATAGGTGCAGTTGTATTTTTCCAGGAGCGGCACCGTCTTCTCGGGGTTCTCATAGATATCCCGGATATCCGCTTTTCTCTGCCCGAACCAGTTGCCGGAATCCCCCCGCCACATATACTCATGAAACGGCATTCCCAAGATCGCGGGGATTCCGGTAAACGAGGACATCCGGGAATAGTAGGTATAATCCCCGTCTACCGCTTCCCCCATGCAGAAATTGCCGGGCAGCGACCGGAGGTAGCCGGCTGCAGCTGCATCGCCGGGATTGGAACTCTCCAGATACGCAAGGCCGTTCAGCGTATTACCGGAATACCCAAACCCGATGGGAGCTGCAAACGGGAGAATGAGAAGTACTATCACGCAGGCTGCGAGGATCTCCCGGGACCGTGCCTGGACCGCATGGGGAATTTTTCTTGTGTTCAGCCAGTCGGCAACAAGGGCAAAGGAAGAGACACCCATCATGAGCCAGGCGGCGATATAGAATTTGAAGACGGTATTCATCCGGAAATAGGTGTCCCCCATGTTGTCCTTCAGGTACAGGAGTTCGCAGAAAACGGTGATCGCAAGACCGAGGACTGCGAGGATCTCCTGGGGTTTAAGGGTCCTTTTCGCCAGGATATAGGCGATGGGAATTACGGCAATCGCTGCCGAATAATAGCCGGTCAGCAGGAAGGGGACTGCAATCAGGAGGAAATAGGGGCGCCTCGCAATGTCCCGCGCGATGAAGAGGTAAAACACGGCAAGGAAAAAGCCATGCACCAGCAGGAACTCTAGAGGAGCGGTCGGTTCATGGACCAGGAATACTCCCTCAATTCCGGAAGTCTTCATCTGGAGATAGAAGGGGAGATACAGGAGGATTGCCAGAAGGGGAACGCCCAGGAAAATTCCGAGGGGGGTATAATCCCGCTGACCGGACCGGTGGTATTTCCACCAGATGAGCACCGCGAAGAGGAGGGTAACCGGACCGTAGATGAGAACGTCCCAGGTATTGATGAGCGGCATGGCCCCGAGGCTGATTGCCCCCAGTGCGATGATCCCGCATCGTTCCTTTACCCCGAGGGAACCCCACTTCATGTATGCAAAGACGAGGATGAAGAGGAAGAACAGCTGGTTGAATATCCCGACCACGTGTGCGTGGACATCTCCCCAGACAAAGGAGAAGATGGGGTACTCATTGATGGTCCCGGATATCGTGCGGGTGCTGTCCCAGATGACGGCAGAGATGCCTTTCCCGATAAGTACCTGGTAGATGAACGAGGGATTGACAATCAGAAGCGGCAGGAGCAGAAGCAGCCGGTACCGCTTCACAAGAAGCGTTGCCAGTGCGATGATATTGAGTGCGGCGAGACTGAATACCGTCGGAAGGGCCAGGTTGAAGGAGATATACGAAGGGACGTTCGTTACGATGCTCAGGCAGCCGAAAATCCAGTACCCGAGATAGTAATAGACATTGAGGTACCCCCCGGAGAACCAGGGGTCGAGCGGCGGGATAACCGGGTCCCGGATGATCGATGCGAGGAACGCATGGTCCATGAATTTTTCCGCAAACGAGATAGTCGGATTGACAAACCGGATCTCCAGGAGGAAGAGGAACGATAGCAGGAACAGGAGTTCCCACTTCACGTTTTCCGCAAAGAACGATCGCGTGTACTTCCGTCTGTACAGGTTCCATGCAAGGAGGATCAGGAAGGGAACGAGCGTCAGGAATATTGGCAACCGTGCAACACCGCAGTACCAGGAAACCGCCGTGAAGATGAGGAGGGATGCACTGAACGCGACCGGGTATGCCAGGTTTTTGAAGATCCCCTTGAGTTGCGGACAGATCGCAAGCTGCAGCAGGTGCAGGACGATGAGCCAGCTTACGACCGCAATACCTTGTTCAGCGAGAGGAATCATTGGTCTTTCCGGAGAATTTTGCCGATATCGCGTTTTTTATACTCGCAAAAGCGCAGTCCCCGAAGTAATAGATGGAGATCGCACCCCCGATGAGGGTGATGAGGTTTTTCACCAGGTGATCGATAATCGCGATCAGGGTCGCAGAAACCGGGGAAACCCCGGCAAGGGAAAAGGTGAATGCGACCGATGCCTCGTAGGTCCCGATACCCCCGGGGGTGATGGGAACTGCTTTCACGAGGTTGCCTATGACAATTCCGAGAGCGACGACCGCAAAGGGAATCGTGACCTGGAACATCATGGCAATGAACAGGCAGACAAGGGAATCCAGGATCCAGATAACGAGCGAGGATACCCCCAGGACAAGCAGCGCCCGGACCGTAAGGGAAGCCCGGCGGATCTCTTCCAGCATCGTAAGGATAATCCGGATATACCTGTTCTCGGAGCTGGACTTCCTGATAACGAGGAGGAAGCCGAAGAATACGAGTGCCAGGATAAGGGGAACGAGGATCAGTTCGGTGACCCAGAGCGGGACATCGAGAACGAATATGAGCGAAATAAGGCCCAGGATGGCAACCGTGGCGATATCGAAAACCCGCTCAACGACAAGGGACGATATACCCTCCGAATAGGTTGCATTCTTCTGTTCCTTGAGTATGAAAATCCGGACGAGATCCCCGAGGCGGGCGGGCACGATGAGGTTCGCGGTCTGGCTCACGAAAATGCATGCCGTCGAATAAAGGGCGGTGACCGGAATCTCAAGGTTTTTGAGGATTACCTGGTACCGGATACCTCTCAGTCCCCATGCAATAAGGCAGGTAATAACGGCACAGACCAGGAAATCCAGGGAGATATGCTGGATGGCGATGAGGAGATTGTCCCATACCCTGACAAGCATGTAGGCGATAATTCCTACGGCAATGAGGGTCGAGATGGCGATCGCACTAATTTTCCGATACATGGATCTGCCACCAGAGCTTCAGAATTGCAGTGCCCATTTCCCAGATATCCTGGCGTCTGACCGTCGTCCCTTTTCCTTCCTTCCACCGGACCGGGAATTCCCTGATGCGGAATCCTTCCCGCTCACCCCTCACGATGATTTCCGTATCCCAGAACCAGTGATTGGACCGGATTCCTGGCAGCAGCGGAAGAATTTTCTTCCGGTTGAAGGCCTTGAATCCGCACTGGTGATCGTGGAGTCTGCTCCTGAGGATGAGCCGGACCAGGAAGTTATAGCCCCTGCTTGCAATCTCCCGGTTGCCGCTTCGGACGATATCGCTGGCCGGCATGAGACGCGATCCCGTCGCAATATCATACCCGTCCTCTATGGATGCAACCAGTTCCCTGAGGTGCCCCATATCGGTTGCAAGGTCGACATCGAAATATCCCACGATATCCCCGGTAGCAGATCGGATTGCGTTATTAAGCGCCTTCCCCCGCCCCTGGCGGTTATCGTTATGGAGGAGCCGGACCCGGGTGTCCTTTCCTGCACATTCCCGGGCAAATTCCGTACTCCCGTCATTACTTCCGTCTTCCGCTATGATCAGTTCAAACCGGTCTGTTATCCGGGAGAGTGCTTCAAGCGATGCCGGGACGGCCCGCATAAGGGATTCCCGATCGTTATACACGGGAATAATCATACTGATACTGCTGGCAGGGGTCATATGGTATCGGGAGATGAGATTCTGTTTGCTGCTTCAAAACCTGCACGTATCGATCCTTCGATGCTGCGCTCGGGATAATTCGGTTCACTGAACATTCCTGCCAGGAAGAGCCCGTCTTTTTCATAGGGAGAGATTGTCTTTCGCGAACCGGTCACATAGATGGGCCCTGCCCAGGGATCGACGGCAAGGCTGTGCCAGTGAATCTCGCTTTCCGCGACCTGGAATCTCGAACGGAAATCGGCGAGCATCTTCTCTTCCAGGTTCTCCGGAGGTGTTCCGGTAAAATAGGAGGCAAGGTACACGATATGCTCCCCATATCGTGCCTTTTCAATGAAGTTCGTGTGGGAGATTACCGCACCGTAGGGTGCCGGATCCTTCATGTTTACCCAGTATATCCCATCGGTCACATCGCGTTCGAGGCCCAGCGTCATGCAGGCGGCTCCCTGGTACCGGGGACCGGGAACTTCCGGTCCCCCCAGGCGGTGGAGTTCCGCAGGAGGTATTGTTCCCAGAACGGCATCGTATGATGTACCGTCCACCTGCCAGGAACCATTGTTCCGTGCCAGGGATGTAACCCCGGTACCCTTTGAGATCCGGCACCCGTTTTTCTCGACGGCCGTTTCGAGAGCATCGATCAGCGTCTGGAATCCGCCGCTGAGGTATCCGAGATGTTCTCCGGACATGCCCCGGTGGGATCGGATTGCGATACGGCTAATGAGCCATGCGGCAGAGACCTCGTCCGATCCGGTTCCGAATTTGCTTCGCAGGAGCGGCTCAAAAAATGATTCGTATACGTTCTTTCCGGTCTCCTTCAGAATGAAATCCTTTGCCGTAACGGTATCGAGAGGGGTTGTGTCCATCCGTTTCGAGCGGATTGCCAGGAGGGCCAGTCTCGCCTTGTCCGTAAAAGAAAGGTACGGATACCGGATTATATCGCACGGACTCGTGAGCGGGTGGATTTTTGCTCCTGCATAATACCCGGTAGATCCGGAATGCCACTCAAGGTTCCCGGATAACCCGAGTTCCGAGAGAAGCCGGAACAGGGTAGTATCCGAGGGGAAACAGTGGTGATAGTATTTTTCGATGGAATATGTTCCCCTGGTATAGGACGAGAGACATCCGCCAAGTACGGCATCTTTCTCTATTACGTGAACGGAGTGATTGCGCGAAAGCGTATAGGCTGCCGATAAACCGGAAAGCCCGCCCCCGATAATACAGATTTCCATGGAGTATCAGTACCATTGGAATGCACGGTTCAAAAGCCTACCCATTCCCTGATGGCAATATCTCACGGATAATCCGTTGAAACCCGGTTTTCTCGACAGAATCATAAGAAAGTTTTTGTAATCGAAAATAAAAGCTCTCTTGGAAGAAAGGTGTTAAAAGATTTAACACTCAATACCTACCAGTCAGCCGATTGGGGTGGTGTCTCCAGATGCGTGTGTTTTTCATAGGGTTTGGTCAGGCCGGCGGGAAAATCGTCGATATGTTCATTGAGCAGGACCGGAAACTGGGAACCCACAGTTTTCGGGGAATTGCTGTCAATTCTGCCCGTACTGACCTCATGGGTTTGAAAACAATTGAGATGAAGGATCGCATCCTCATCGGCCAGACCGTAGTCAAAGGACATGGTGTCGGAACAGATAACGTCACGGGAGCGAGGGTTACTGCCGATGAAATTGATGCGATTATCAGTGCCATTGACTCCCGGGGAACACATGACATCGATGCTTTTGTAATTGTTGCAGGTCTCGGGGGCGGGACGGGTTCGGGAGGAGCTCCCGTTCTCGCCAGGCACCTGAAGCGGATTTACCGGGAGCCGGTCTATGCCATAGGAATTATCCCGGCCCCGGAAGAAGGGAGACTCTATTCCTATAATGCAGCGCGAAGTCTCACCACGCTGGTCAACGAGGCTGACAATACTTTCATTTTTGATAACAGCGCCTGGAAAAACGAAGGGGAAAGTGTAAAAAGTGCATTCCACCGGCTGAATGACGAAGTGGTCCGACGTTTCTCAGTTCTCTTCCGTGCAGGCGAAGTCGGGCGGATGGGCGTCGGGGAGATGGTGGTCGATTCCAGTGAGATCATCAATACCCTGCGTGGCGGCGGTATCAGCAGCGTGGGGTATGCGATAAGCGACGTCATCAGCAAGCACAAACGGGCAGGTGCCGCTTCCGGTATCCTGGGCGGTCTGGGTGGAATAACGAAAACCCTCGGGAAAAAGCAGGAATCCGGCGAGGAGAATCTTATGGGGGAGGATAAATCTGCCAAGATTATCGGGCTTGTCCGGCGGGCGATGCTGGGCAGGCTTACCCTTCCCTGTGATTATTCCACCGCCGAACGTGCGCTCGTCCTTGTTGCGGGTCCCCCGGACCAGATGGACCGGAAAGGTGTCGACAAGGCAAAGAGCTGGGTCGAAGAAAATATTGCCGGTGTCGAAGTGAGGGGCGGGGACTACCCGGTCGCAAGCGACTATATCGCTACGGTCGTGGTTCTTGCAACCATCGGTGAAGCGCCCAGAATCAAGGAACTCCTGGAAATCGCGAAAGACACCAAGGAAGATGTTATAAAATCCAAAGAGAGAAAAATAAACATGTTTGATGAGGGTATCGAACCCCTGTTTGAATGAGGTTGTTAGAGAATGCGTGGATGGAATAGTAAGGTGCCGTTGCTCTGTGGAATTGCTGCTCTTTTCATACTGCTCGGGGTCTGTGCCCCGGTTTCTGCATGGTATATCTCCAATGTATCGGTCAGCCCGAGCGGGGATTTGAAATCCGGGGATGATGTCACAGTCTCGTTCGATATCATTATGGATTCGGCATTTGAAGTGGGCGATGAACTGATGATGACCACGGAACTGGGGACGAGTTCCGGATCTACCAAACCTACCTGGGCCCATACGGTTTATGTTGACGGTGTTGCAAATGCCGATACCACTGATGCCGGAAGAACCATTTACATTGCCGGGTGGGATATCTCGTACGAAAATGCGGACCAGACCATCCTGGATGTTACCCTCAAGGGGGCAGTTCAGCCGGTTACCGGTACTACAAATGTGACCATCATGACGGTCAAGGAGCTGAATTCGGGAGGTACCACCATCAGCAGCACGGTCTATACAATTTCCCGGAGGGTCATAAGCACGGCAGAAGTAAGTGAAAAGCTTTCCGCCGCCCGAAGCAGTCTTACGCAATTCCGTTCCGATATCGATGATAAATCCGCTATCGATGTCGATGTGAGCGAAGCGGAGGCCAAGTATAGTTCCGCGAGCAGCGCTCTCACCAGCGCCCAGGGTCACACATCGTCCGATTACAGTACTGCTCTCTCTGAGATTGCAAGCGCCGAAACCCAGATCACGGAAGGGGAGACCCTTCTGAACCGGGCCTGGGCTGAAAAAGTGATCAGCGATGCCCAGGTGCCGATGACCAAGGTGAATGCCCTTATCAACTATTTCAAGGTCAACCTGAGCCTGAGTGCCGATGCACGTGTTTCGACCCTGATATCCTCTGAAGAGACGGCAGAGCAGTACCTTTCCTCAGCCAATGATTACCTGACCCAGTCGAACTATGACCAGGCGCGTATCAAGGCAAACCAGGCATTCGAAAAGGCAAACCAGACCTATACCGATGCTCTTGCCCTGAATGCAACGGTCAGTCCGAGTGGCGGGAGCGGGGGAGGAAATATTCTTGGAGGACTTACCGGGGGAATTTCCAAAGCGCTCGGTGCAAGCTGGAAATTCATCCTGATCGGTGTTGTAATCGTAATTGTCGTTGTGGGAATCCTGTACTGGCGCAGCAGATCCCGCTGGGACGAACTGGGATAATTTTTCTTTTTTACTACCGGAAGCAGTCTTCTCGGTGTGAGAAAATTTCCAAAGGAAATTCAGAGAGTTGTCTCTCCCTTTACGTATTGCGGGTTACGAGATGCAGCGCAGCGGGAAAAAGATGCCCGGACTGTAAATCTGTTTTCATTCCTTATGGATAACCCGGGGATTATTGGGAACATCTGGAAAAATAATATCCGGTCGTCCCTTATGCAATCAATCCAGATTCCCGTCATGGACTGAGACCGGATCGATACCGGGTATTCCGCGATTTACCGGGGTCCGGATATTCCGGCGGGAGATGTACCTGATGTCCTTCCGGAACTGCAGGATTCAGGGAAACGGTTTTCCATCAGAATGTCCCGGACGATTATCATTCTGAATCAGAGTACAATCGGGAGAAATGGCACACGGATGAGCCATCTTACGGGAAGATATTTCAGGACAACCGGATCCTGGCAAAAGGGATCGGGGACAGTGATTCCGGGAACTGTTTTCCTATGATCCATGGGGAAGAGCGGTATCGGATCGGTTCTCCGAAAACAGGGGTTTGCGCACGGTCCGGAGCAGAAAAATGAGATGTACCCGGGCAGTTATGCCGTCTGGTTCCGGGTAAATACATCGATATTGATACTCCCCAGGTTCCCGTCCCTCAGGAAATAATACTGGGGCAGACGATTCTCATTGTCATAGTACGAGAACCAGTAACTCAGTTTGTAGGTGGTTTTGTTGTATCCCGGCAGGGAGTCGTAACTCTCCGAGTCATGGAGGATAACCATATCCGGTTTCTGGTTCACAAGAACATTCTCATCTTTCTTTTCGCCATAGAATATGATCTTTTTCTTCCATATGTCCCCGCGGTAGTACCACGGAAGCGGCCAATAACTTTCCGATGCAATGACTACCTTGTCCGATGCATCGATCTGGGCCATCACTATCCGGAGGTCTTCTGAGTTCTGGACCTGGACGATTGGTTCACTCACATCGGCCGGAACAAATGCCACGTGCCAGGTTGCGAGCGCGAGGAAGATGCATCCCAGGCAGACGATTATCTTTTTCAGATAATTCAGGCGATAGACTGCGACGAATACCATCGGCAGGAGCTGGGGGATGAGCAGCCAGGGGACTTTCTCCCCGATATAGGCATACATGGCCATCGTGAGAAGCATCCAGACGATGCAGAACCTGGTAAATTCCCGGTTCTTATCCGGTGGCCCCTGCGGAACGGATTTTTGCTTTTGTATCTGTTCAAGACTTTTTACTACCAGATAGTGGACCGAACTGCCATTACCGGAACCCGATCTTCTTCCCGCGATCCGGTTCCGAATCGCCGGAACGGGGTTTCTGAGCGTTACCCCGGAAAAGATGAACTGGATCGTTCCCACCGCAGCCAGGAAAAATATCGGCAGTTCGTAGAGCAGAAGGAACAGGATATAGTAGAACCAGGGCCCCCCAAGCCGCTGCTCGTTGTGCATGGCCATCCAGTGATCGACAGCCTGATACCATCCGGATGTCGTTATATCGAAATTCTTGCCGGTGAGGGTATCGATATGGGTCCCTCCTGCTGAATAGAGGACGGCCATAATGGCTGTTACCAGGAAAATTCCCAATATCAGGTCGCGTTTCCATTGTGCAGGAAGCGGGAATTTTTTCTTCCAGAGTGCAAAGATGAAGTACAGCCCTATTCCTATGGCGATGATGGGCATCTCTTCCTTGAGGGACAACGCGAGGGCAACCGAAACTGCTGCGAGAACCGCGTATCTGCTCTTTTTACTCTCAAAGTATGCAAGAAGCGCTGCCACAAAGAGGAGCGTGAAGAAGAGCATGAAGATGTCATGTCTCAAAAACCGGGAGAAATACACCATGCTCGGTGAGATCGCAACAAAGATCGCCGCTACCAGTGTCTGGCTTTTATTGAGATACCCGAGCCGGTAAATCCAGTAAATGAGCGGGATGATGAGCGTCCCGAATACTGCCGGGAGGATCCGGGCGACCAGATCCGAGGATCCGAAGACCCAGAACATGGCCGCTGTCAGGAAATATAATACCGGGCCATGGTACGTTGGATCGTACTGCCAGGTCCCCTCGGTGATGAGTCTCCATGAGAACCAGGAATGGATGGCTTCATCGTGGTGAAACAGTTTGAGATCGAGAAATACAAACCTGAGTACTATTGCGAGGAGCAGAATCAGGAGGAATAACCGTTCAAAGGTGAAAAAAGATTTTATCCGGGATGGGAAACCTGCGGCAGACAAGCCGCACCTTCAGTTTTCGAGAACGATCTCGATACCGATATCTTTCGGAACCTGGATTCTCATCAGCTGGCGGAGTGCCCGTTCATCGGCATCGATGTCGATGAGCCGTTTGTGGACTCTCATCTGCCAGCGGTCCCAGGTAGCCGTTCCCTCTCCATCCGGGCTTTTCCGTATCGGAACAATGAGCCGTTTGGTAGGGAGCGGAATGGGCCCTGCCAGATTAACGCCCGTTCGCTCGGCAATCTCGCGAATCCGGTTGCACACCATCTCAACTTTGTTGAAGTCTGTCCCTGTCAGGCGTATTCTGGCTTTTTGCATGGATCTCCCCTCAAAAAAAGTTATCTGATCATCTGCTTGGCCTGAATCGCAATGCACATGCCTGCTGCAATGGTCGAGCCCATATCACGGATTGCGAACCTGCCGAGCTGGGGGAGTTCCTTTACGTTCTCGATAACCATCGGCTTTGTCGGGGCGACCTGGACGATTGCGGCATCCCCGGTCTTGAGAAATGTCGGGTTCTCTTCCTTGGTCTGACCGGTTCTCGGGTCAAGTTTCTTCTTGAGCTCCGTGAATGTGCAGGCAGTCTGGGTCGTGTGGCAGTGGAACACCGGGGTGTATCCGACCGTGATCGCACTCGGGTGCTGGAGCACGACGATCTGTGCGGTGAACGACTCGGCAACGGTCGGGGGTGCTTCAACAGGTCCGCAGACATCGCCGCGGCGGATGTCGCCCTTCCCGATACCCCTGACGTTGAACCCGACGTTGTCACCGGGCACTGCCTGGGGGATTTCCTCGTGGTGCATCTCGATGGACTTGATTTCCCCGTCCTTGTTTGCAGGCATGAAGCTGACCTTCATACCCTTCTTCATGATACCGGTCTCGACGCGGCCGACCGGCACGGTGCCGATACCGCTGATGCTGTACACATCCTGGATCGGAAGCCGGAGGGGCTTATCCGTCGGTTTCTCGGGTTCCTTGAGGGTGTCAAGAGCTTCGATGAGTGTCGGTCCCTTGTACCAGGGAGTCTCCGGGCTCTTCGCCTTGATGTTGATACCATTCAGGGAGCTGATGGGGATGAAGAGAATGTCCGAGGGCTTGTAACCGACCATCTGGACGAGTGCCGAGAGATCCTTCTTGACCTCTTCAAACCGCTTCTCATCGTACTTCACGGCATCCATCTTGTTGACGGCTACAATCAGCTGGGTGATACCGAGTGTGCGGGAGAGGAATACGTGTTCCTTGGTCTGCTCCATCACGCCGTCGGGAGCTGCAACAACAAGGACCGCTGCATCGGCCTGGGATGCACCGGTGATCATGTTCTTGACGAAGTCCCGGTGTCCCGGGCAGTCCACGACCGTGAAATAGAACTTGGGGGTGTCGAACCGCTTGTGGGCGATATCAATGGTGATACCTCGTTCTCTCTCTTCCTTGAGGTTATCCATGACCCAGGCGAATTCAAAGGTTGCCTTCCCCTTGGTTTCGGCTTCTTTCCTGTACGCTTCAATGATGTGTGCGGGTACCGCACCTGTTTCGAACATCATACGTCCAACGGTCGTAGATTTTCCGTGGTCAATGTGCCCGATAACTGCCAGATTAAGGTGGGGCTTGTCGCTTGCCATAATGGTTCCTCCAATAAATATGATACTGTCGGTACAGCCTATTTATGCGAGTATTACATATTTGTGAAGCATCTATATAAAGTATTTCGATTGCCGGACTTCTGAACGGTCTCCGGCTACGGGATAAATTCCACACTAATATGAACCGGGAGGGGATATCTTTTAGCATGAAGACCCTGCCGTTTTGCCGTGTCCCGAATAAAGATCAGGTAACTGTTGATTGTGCCGACGGAAAAGTGTCCGTGTACAGTAAATGCGCGTATTGCATCCACTGTCAGGGTGTCCGTGTGTCCCAGCGCGTTATCCAGCCACCCATTGCCCAGGCCTATCGGGATATCAAGAAAGGGCTTGCTCCTGATGAAAGCCTGATGAATGCGGCTCTCATGTTCAATACGCTGGTACGGGACGGAGAGTCTATCGAATGCGACGATGACGCAAACGAAGGATACCGTTCGAGGTATTGAGATCGGGATAGTGTGATACTGTCGGGATTTTCGTTTTCACTCGTTTCCGGTACCTGAAAACCGGATCGGCATTTCCGGTATCACAGGGATATCAGCGATATTCCTGCAATCGTAAGAAAGATCGCGGTGCGGGTGATCTCGTTGGCGGCACCGACACAATCCCCGTTGATTCCCCCGAAAAGGGAGTACCCGGCAGCCCGGATGCCAAGAGCGCAGAGGAGCGCTGCAAGAACCGCTGCCCCCACAATCAGGTATGATCCGGGAAGGATAAGAAGGGGGACGCATAAAACTGCGGAATAGAGCGGGAACTGCACTTTGGCATAGGAATGCAGGTAACTGTGGATTCCTTCCTGGAACGGTTTTCCCCATGCCGTCAGAAGCGACATCGAAAATTTGGCGCATACCTCCGCGATGACGATGGCAAAAGCCATATTCCGGATATCCTGGAGTGCGGCAAATGCCAGGAGGATGACTGCGACTCCCGTTGCGATTCCCCCGGCCCCGACATGGATATCTTTCAGGGCCCGGAGCCGTTTCTCCCGGCTTCCGTGTGCCATCAGGGCGTCCCCGAAATCCAGGAGGCCGTCAAAGTGGTTGCAGCCGGTGAGAAGGAGAAGGAGTGCAAGGGCAACCGCAGCGGCAAGAGCGGTTGAGGGAATGCATGCAGCGACAAGCGCTACCGGAATCCCGATTACATATCCTGCGACCGGGTAGAGGTACGAGCGGCGGGCAAACTGTTCGAAATCGGCCGGTTTCCCCAGGGGGATTATCGTTGTGAACTGCAAAAGGGCAGTAACCGCTTTCAGACACATTCGCTGTACAGCCTCGACGTGCACCCGGCGATCAGGCCGGCGATTGCGTCGTCCATGAACGGCCCGAGTTTTCCGAGGATTCCGGGTTTTTTCTGGTCGTAGCGGGTAAACTCGAACCGGGCGTACGTCCCGCCGATACACTCCGCGATTGCCATGCCGATGATCTCATCGCTCAGAAGAAAGACCGGATCGTCTGCAATCTCGGAATCTTTCCGTTTTACATATAATTCCTCTTCGAGAAGAATGGCGCCGAGGAGAAGGGATGAGACATTGGGGTCGTTGAGATATTTCCGGATCTTTTCCCTGAGATTGACTGCAGCGGCCTGCGTATCCATCCCGTGAGAGACATACAGCGCCATTCCGGCCTGGACGATCTCATCGAGTGAGATCCCCTGCTTCAGGAGCCGGTCTTCGATCTCGAACATGCTATTCTCTTTCTTAGTCCCCGTATTAGAGGATTACTTATTCATTCATGACAGATAGTACCCGGTAGGATTATTTCAGGAACTATGGTGGTGACCGCGTATGGCGTTTCTCTCTGATACTATCCCGTTTCCCCTTGGCGATCCATTATTCTGTGCCATTCTCGGAAACACCCTGGTGAGCACGGTTCCCGGGATATCCGGCGCCGGGCCGTCCCCTGAGAAGACACTCTATACGCCGATCCTTGACGCCGAACTGATCGTGGACGGGGAGATCACGAGCATTCCCCTCAGACCCAATACCCCGACCGGCTGCCCGACTCCCGCGTCCATCACCCGTTCCATGATAGAACTGACCGGCCTTACGCCGATGTTCATAAATGCAGGCCTCAGGTATTCCCCGACCGTTCCCTGTATCGATGCATACGGTTCTCCCGGGGAAGACCCCCGGTATGGGGATGCAGTCCCCAGTGCAGAGAAACTTGTCGCGAGGGGGAAATATATCGGGAAGATCCTTTCCTCTTCCTGCGATACCCTCGTTCTGGGAGAATGCATCCCCGGGGGAACAACGACCGCGCTCTGCGTGCTGCGGGCCCTCGGCCATAACGCACGCGTCAGCAGCAGTTTCCAGGACAATCCGGTCTCCATAAAGGAAGAGATCGCGCTCACCGTCCAGGACCGGATCCGGAAACTCGGAGTCCGGGATCCGGTAGAAATCATGCGTTGTACCGGGGATCCTATGATGCCGGTTGCGGTCGGGATCAGCATGGGATTCACCGGGAACCTGATCCTCGCAGGAGGTACCCAGATGCTTGCGGTCTGCGCTCTCCTGAAGAAGATGGACGTGGATCTTCCGTTTGTGGTTACCACGGAATACGTTCGTTCCGATACCAGTGCCAACTTTGAGGAACTGGTGCAGGATATCGGGGTCAGGACGGCGTTCGTCAACCCGGGTTTTGGTGAGATCGGACATCCCGGTCTTGCCAGGTACTGCCTTGGGGAAGTAAAGGAAGGGACCGGAGCGGGAGGCGCGATGGCGCTTGCCTCCCAGATGGGATTCACCCCGGATGAGATCCGATCCCAGATTATCCGGACCGTAAGCAGGTACGCCTGAATCCGGGTATCCCTGAAAAGCGCTTATTGCCCGGGAATTCTCAGTATTATCCAATGCGCCCGATCTTCGTTGTGAATAACTATGGTCAGTTCAACCACCTGATCCACAGGGCTCTTCGCGATCTCGATATCGAAGTCGCCATGATCCCCAATAGCACTCCTCCCGAAGAAGTTGCCGGGGGGTGCCGGGGAATCATCCTGGGCGGGGGACCGGCACTGGAACGTGCCGGGAACTGCGCGGAGTATCTCAGGCTGGGCCTTCCGGTGCTTGGCATATGCCTCGGTCTTCATGTGATCGCAACGGCAAGCGGCGGGACCGTGCGGCCCGGACACAGCGGCGGGTACGGGGCGGTTGAAGTCAATATAGATGCCCCTGATACCATCCTTGCCGGCTATCCTCAAAAAATCCAGGTGTGGGCATCCCATGCAGACGAGGTCGCCACGGTTCCGGCAGGGTTTTCGGTCCTCGCTCACTCGGATATCTGCAGGAATGAGGCAATCGCGAACGAAGAGAAGCATATCTATGGGATCCAGTGGCATCCGGAAGTCAGCCATACGCAGGATGGCGGGCGGGTATACCATAATTTCAACCAGATTACCCTGGACTCCTGAAACGGGATTTCCGTTTATCCGAAAGGGAATTGTCCTTTCAGGAAATCCCGTTTATCCTGTTCTTCCCTGCCTATGAATCAACAAGAAACCCTTGCCGCCAGGCTCCGCAGAATTGGATTCCGCTGCGTACGCTGCGGGAGCTGCTGCAGGGAGGTATCCCCCGGCTCCAATATCGTGATGATAGCGCCGGAAGAGATCCGGGCAATCGCCCGTTTGTCCGGAACATGCCGTGACGATATTGCTGATCCGTTCCCTGATGCAATCCGATACAGCGACGGGTCGCGTGTTACGTTTGAATGGTGCCTGAAAAGGAAAGATGGCACCTGTGTTTTTGCGGACGGGGTCCGGTGCTCGGTGTACCGGAACCGGCCCTGGATATGCCGCACGTTTCCTTTTGCATGGGACGGATCCGAACTCTCTGTTTCGGATTGCCCGGGGATCGGTCTTCCCATGGATGAAGGCGAATCCCTGCAGCTTGCCGGCGATCTCATCCTGCGTTTTCTTGAAGAGACAAAGGAGAACGAACGGATCCGGGACCTCCTTGACACGGGAAACATTCCGGATGCGGATCTCGTAGTAATTGACGGGGAGGGCGTTACGGTCATAACGAACAGGACCCGGTGAGAGAACCGGACTCCTTCAACAGGTTTTTATTCCTTCATTTATGAGAGATCCATATGAAGCATCGAAATCTCATTACCGCACTCTTATTCATCGGCGCTGCAGTGTTTCTGGTCCTGCCCGCTGCTGCCGCCCTGAATACCATCTCTTCCGGAGGAACCGTATTTGTCGGGGAGCAGGGACTGGATATTTCCAGTATCGTACCTTCAGGTTCATCGATAGGCTGGTGGGGGTCCGCGGCATCGCTTTCAGACCCGCCGACCTATCAGGTCCTGGTATCTGACAATACCAATTTTTTCGTTGATCCGGCTACGTTCGGTTCGAGAACCGGTCCCTGGTATAATGTCTCGGACCAACGGTCGGTCTTCAATGTCGTCGATCCGAGCCTCTCCCTGAAAGTATACGATACCTCGGTCGACAGCGACAGGACCGGTACCTGGATACCGATGGGGGATCAGATCCAGTTCCGCATCCAGAGCAATCTCGATGCAATGGCATCGCGGGGTGGTGGCGGAGCCCCGGTTACGATTAAACTGCAGACCCCGACCGGATCTGTCCTGACCTCCGTAATCGGGTCAGGGGGCACGGTATATCCGCTGGATCCGGTATATGTCACCTCCAATCCCTTCACCCCAAGTGCGGTATGGGACACCGGGAATTCTGCCTACTCTGCGGGAAGTTACCAGATCTGGGCGGAATGCAATGCGAACCATATGAAGGATAATTACTATGCCGTCGGGAAAACGACAACGCAGGGCATGAGTTCCGAGACCCTTCAGGATGTCAACCCATCCATCCAGCGGGGCACTGCCACAACTGCCACGTCAACGCCAACGCCCACTCCATCGACCGTGACACCTACTGCTACTCCCACAACCATCGCAACAACCCTGACCCCGACTCCTGAACCAACGACCCCTGTGCCATCTGAGGAACCGAGCGTCCTCGAAACCACGCCCCTTCCGACAACCGCAGAAACGATCGCGGTGAATACAACCACCCCCGCCGGAAAGACCCCGGGTTTTGAAGGAGTGATTGCAATCAGCGCGATAGCGGGACTGGCAGGCCTTGGCCTGTTCCGGCAGATCCGATCCGGGAAAAAATAGATCCTGTGTCAGGATCGTAAACCCTTTTTTTCTAGGAGTTCCCAACAATCGGTATGAACGTTGTAACCACCGCCATAAAATCCCGGCACAGTGTACGGAAGTACAAGGATAAACCGCTTGACGATACGATTATCCGGGATGTACTCACGTGTGCGGCGCTTGCGCCCTCGGCGATCAATATCCAGCCCTGGCTTTTCGGGTGTATCCGCGATCGCAGGACCCTGGAAAAGATTGCAGGTCTCACGGATAACGGGAAATTTATCGCAGATGCAACAGCCTGCTTTGCCGTATTCGGGGAGAAATCGTCCACCTATTACCTGGAGGACTGTTCAGCCGCAACGGAGAACCTTATCCTTGCCCTCCAGGCATACGGTTTCGGCTCCTGCTGGGTGGCGGGCGATAAGAAATCGTATGCGGAAGATGTCCGGAAGCTCCTGAACGTGCCGGAAAAGTATACCCTGGTCTCCCTCGTTCCCACCGGAATCCCCGCGGATATTGCACTCGTGTCAAAGAAAGATATCGATGATATCTCGTTTTTTGACCGGTATGAGGAGTAACTGCGATTCCGGGTCCGGTGACCGGGAGGCAGGGTCCTCGTTCCAGGAAGGGGGTCCGGATCGTATCTCCGGATACCCCAAAATACGCCCGATACGGCCCCGGATTCCCCCCGGTTCCGGATTTTCCCGTGATTGGGAGCTGAATTTAAATTTAAGGCCGGAAAAATCTCCCCGTATAAAGCGAATAACGGCAAACAAACGTAAATTCTTGGATTTTACAGCTGTAAATTAAAGGCCCCTTCCCGGCACCCTGTTTTTGGATCGATAGTTTCCCCATACGGCCCTGCGATCGTGCCCGGAAGACCCCTTGGCGGGGCTCATTTTTACGACGGAGGAACCGGTATATAATCGTTTCTCAATCGCCGTCGAAGAATGGTAGTTTCCCGGAGATGTCTTCGGGGTGAAGGGGGAACCGGATGAGGTGATGTAGCGTCAGGACCCGGTGAAATACCGGGCATCGAATCCTGCGTTCGCCCAAGCCCATCGGTTCATTGCGACGGACTGCGACTGCACCTCTTTATGGTAGCACCTCACCTGTCAAAGCCCCGGTCCGGGACCTCACCCGTTCCGGTCCGATGTCTGCCCGTGGGATCCGGTCCCACCTGCAAATGAAGAATTCCGATTCGTTTCAGGCAAAAATTGACCGGGGGAAATTCAGGTGAACGCGTTAATCTGTACACTGTTCAGTTCATGAACAGACTATCCGGTACGGGCACGCGAACTGGTAAAAGGGAGTTCTCTGGTTCCTGCAACGATCAGTCCGCAGCCGGTTTATCCGGAATGCAGCGAACCGACTTCAGGAGGAAGAAACCGACAATCCCGAACGTGACAAGCGGGGAGAGCCACGAAGGAATAGGGAAGCTGAAACTGTCGGCGATCATAATAATACCCAGGCAGAGAATGGAATACATTGCCCCGTTTTTCAGGAAAAGATATCGCTGTATACGGTTTATGCCTTTCATCGTCAGCTGGCGCACCACCAGTGCCCCGAGGCCGTTTCCTATTATGATAAGGGGTACTGCAAGCGTAAACGCAAACGCCCCGAGAACGCTGTCAATCGAGAACGTCGCATCGATCACTTCCAGGTAGAACAATTTGCTGAGATCCGAAAGGTTCCCCTCTTTCATCTTCATTTCCTGGATTTCGGCATTCTGGCGGAAGCCGTGAACGATAAAAAATGCTGTCGAACCGATGACCGCACCGAATGCCATCATCGGATTGTATCGGAGCGCAAGCCAGACAACCCCTGCGAGAAATACCGAAACTGCTGCATAAAACCAGATTCCCTTCGACTGGATATACCGCTCCCCGATAAGCCCGAAATTTTTGTCTTCCAGGAATATCCAGTGCATGAAGAGGATGATGAGGAACATCCCCCCGCCGGTGAGGAGAATGGGGGCGGACGCTCTGATTGCGGAAACGACTGCGGGATCGCTGCTGAAAGTTGCCACGAATGCGCCGACCGGCCCGAGCTGCGGCGTTGCCATCCAGACAATGATCCAGGGAAGGATGCCCCGGATTACAAACACGGCGAAGAGAAGTCCCCACAGGAGAAACCAGCGACGCGCCCTCTCCGACATCGTCGTGAGGATCTCTGCATTGATAATTGCATTATCGATGCTGCTCACGATCTCGAAGATACAGAGGCCGGCAACAACGATGAGAATGGAAAGGATGTCCATGTGCAAAAATACCCATATGTCAGTACTTCCCCAAAAAGATGGATGCCGCCGGAATCCGGAATCTCCTGCATCTGATGAACGGTTCAGGTAATTCTTATCTCTCCCAAAAAGAACAATTGTGCATGGATACGCCAATCCTGCAGGTGGCGCTTGATATACTTGAGCTGAACCGGGCGGTTCAGATCGCAAGGGAGGCGGTTGACGGGGGCGCGGACTGGATAGAGGCAGGCACCCCGCTTATCAAGAGCGAAGGGATGCAGGCAGTCCGGGTACTCCGGGAAGCATTTCCCGGGAAAGTAATCGTTGCGGACATGAAAGTCGCAGACACGGGGACGATAGAGGTGGAGATGGCCGCAAAAGCGGGAGCTTCCATTGTCTGCATCCTTGCCGATGCCGATGATTCCGTTATCGAGGAATCGGTGCGGGCAGCGCGGCTCTATGGCGTCCGGATAATGGCGGATCTCATCAATACCCGGAATCCTGCCGAACGGGCACAGGCACTCGCGGCGATGGGGGTGGATATCCTCGTTGCCCATACCGGTATCGATCAGCAGATGACCGGCCAAAGTTCCCTTGCACTCCTCGAATCCCTTGCGGGAACCATTGAGATCCCGATAGCGGTTGCAGGAGGACTTGACGCATCCGCTGCTGCCCGGGCAGTCCGGATGGGTGCCGGGATTGTAGTGGTTGGCGGGTGGATTGTGCGATCTGCAGATGTAACCGCGTCCACCCGGAATATTCGCGAAGCGATCGATGCTCCCGGTACGGTCCGGCAGGAAACAAAAAGCCGTGACGAAGAGATCCGGGAGCTCCTTGCCCAGGTCTCCTCTCCCAATGTATCCGACGCCATGCACCGGAAAGGCGCGATGGTCGGGATTTATTCGATCTGCGGTCCGGTGAAGCTGGCGGGAAAAGCAGTGACCGTCCAGACCATGGCAGGAGACTGGGCAAAACCTGTTGAGGCAATCGACGTTGCGAATCCCGGAGATGTCATCGTCATCAACAATGATCAGGGAACCCACGTTGCCCCCTGGGGGGAACTTGCAACATTGAGCTGCATCAAAAAAGGTGTGGCCGGGGTCGTGATCGATGGCGCCGTCCGCGACGTCGACGATATCCGGAAGATGGGCTATCCCCTGTTTGCGAAAAGTACGGCTCCCAATGCCGGGGAACCGAAGGGGTTCGGCGAGATCAATGCAGAGATCCGGTGCGGGGGCGAGTCTGTCTGTCCCGGTGACTGGATTATCGGGGACGAGAGCGGGGTCGTGGTAATCCCCCGCGAACGTGCCTATGAAATTGCGCGAAGGGCCCTTGAGGTGAAGAAGAACGAGGCCCGGATCCGGGAGGAAATCCAGCGGGGCAGCACGCTCTCCCAGGTTTCCGAACTGATCAAGTGGGAAAAACGGTGTTAAAATCAGATTGCATGGGATGATTCAAGAAGTTCTCCGCCGGACTTCTGGATCACGCCTATTGCTTCGTTGGCATTATCGAGCCGGAGTATGAGGACGGCCTGCTGCTTCCCGCTGTATGCATAGGCATATTCAATATTGATCCCTGCTTCTCCCAGCGATTTTGCGATCCGGTAGAGTCCGCCGGGCTCATCTTTCATCTTCACGGCGATTACATCCGTGAACGCGACATTGAATCCGCAGGCGCTCAGCTTTTTGTGCGCTTTCTCAGGCTGATCCACCAGCGCCCTGACAACGCCGAACCCCTCCGATTCGGCGATGGTGAAGGCCAAAATGTTGACCTTCTCCTCCCCGAGGGCATGGGCGATTGCTGCAAGCCTGCCCGGGCGGTTCTCGGAAAAGACCGAGATCTGTTTCATCAGGTACTTGTCTGCATCCATTACAGTGACCTCTTGTCCACAACTTTCTTCGATTTCCCCTCGAACCGCGGCAGGGTGCCCGGCTCCAGGAGATCGACGTTCACATTGACATTCAGGGCATTTTTCAGGCGGGCTTCAACCCGGTCCCGGATATGCATGAGATCCGAAAGTTTGTCGCTGAAATATTCCTGTTTCAGTTCAACCCGGACCAGCATATCATCGAGCGCCCCCTTGCGGTCCACGACAATCTGGAAGTGCTGGCCGACTTCCGGGATGGTCATAAGGGTGTATTCCACCTGGGACGGGAAAACGTTTATGCCCCGGATGATGAGCATGTCATCGACTCTCCCGGCGATCCTCCTGATCCTGGGATGTGTCCTTCCGCAGGAACAGACATCGTCATCTATCGAACTGATGTCCCCGATGCGGTACCGGATTATGGGAAGCGCTTCCTTCTGCAGCATGGTGACCGTTACTTCCCCCTGCTCCCCCGGCTGGAGCGACTCCCCGGTCTTTGGATCGATGATTTCCACGAGGGCAAGATCCGACCAGATGTGAACCCCGTCCTGTTCCGAGCATTCGGTGAACATCGGCCCGGAGAGTTCGCTGGTCCCATAGATATCGTAGGCCTTGATCCCGAGCCATTCCTCGATGCGGACCCGCATTCTTTCCGACCAGGGTTCTGCGCCAAGGATGCTGCATCTGAGATCGGTATCTTTTGCTATGCTGATCCCCATTTTTTCGGCGACCTCCCCCATGTGGAGAAGGTAGGAGGGAGTACAGGCAATTGCTGTGGAATGGAGATCCTGCATCAGTTCGATCTGCCGCTCCGTGTTGCCGACACTCGTCGGGAGGACGGTAGCCCCTATCCGTTCCGCCCCGTAGTGCAGGCCGAGACCTCCGGTAAAGAGCCCGTACCCGTAACTGACCTGGATGATATCGCCCCTGCCCAGGCCGATGGAGGTAAGGCCGCGGGCAAGCGAAGTCGTCCAGCCGTCAAGATCCTTCTGCGTATACCCGACGACCGTGGGTTTTCCCGTGGTCCCCGATGAGACGTGGTACCGCACCCGCTCGTCCTGGCTGGCTGTGAAAAGCTTATCCGGATAGTTGTCCCTCAGGTCGTGTTTGAACATGAACGGGAGCTTTGTGACGTCATCAAGGGAGCGGATATCGTCGGGATGGACTCCCGTTTCCTTCATACGGTCATGGTAAAATTCCGAAAAACTGTACAGCCGGTATACAAGGGTTTTCAGGAGTTTGTACTGCATCTTCCGGAGTTCGTCTCTCGGCATTTCTTCGATTCTCGGGTCCCAGCGCATCATACCTGTTCTCTCCGGTCAACAACGCGTTTTGCCTTTCCCTCGAACCGAGGCAGGCTGCCCGGTTCGACGAGTTTCACGGTGGTTCTCAGTTCAAGGACGTCGCGAAGTTCCTTGATGACCTTCTTCTGGAGTTTTGCGAGGTCACGGAGTTCCCCGCTGAAATAGTCCTTGTCGATCTCCACTTCGATAGTTAATTCGTCAAGATGGTTAATCCTGTCGACATACACCATGAACTGGTTTCCGACCTCGGGAATCCGGAGAAGCACATGTTCGATCTGGGAGGGGAACACGTTGATCCCCCGGATGACGAGCATATCGTCGCTCCGCCCGGTGATCCTGGCCAGCCGTTTTCCTCTCCTGCAGAGGCAGCCGTCTTCAAACTGCATCGTCACATCGCCGGTGCGATACCTGATGAGCGGCATTGCTTCCTTTTCGAGCGGCGTTACTACCAGTTCCCCGCGCTCACCATCCCCGAGATTTTCGCCGGTTTTCGGGTCGATGATCTCCACAAAATAACAGTCATGCCAGATGTGCAGGCCGTCGCGCTCTTTGCATTCAAAAGCGACCCCCGGGCCGAAGAGTTCGCTCATCCCGTAGGAATCGTACGCGGTCAGGCAGAGTTTATCCTCAAGGGTTTTTCTGAGGGTGTCCGACCAGGGCTCCGCACCGAATATCCCGGTCCTGAGGGAATCCAGGCTGAGCCCGGCGGCCTCCGATACTTCGGCGAGATGCATCGCGTAGCTCGGGGTACAGTGAATCGCCGTCACCCCGAAATCCCGGATCATCTCGATCTGGCGTTTGGTGTTACCGGTTGCACTCGGGACGACGGTCATACCTATCAGTTCTGCCCCGTAATGGAAACCGAGGCCCCCGGTGAACATCCCGTAATTCACCATATTCTGGAAGATGTCGTTCTCATCGAGGCCGATCATTGTCATGTTGCGGGCAATGAGTTCCGCCCAGACGGCAAGGTCTTTTCTCGTATATCCGACAACCGTGGGTTTTCCGGTCGTACCGGAGGTCGTATGGATCCTCACGATATCCTTCATGGGAACAGCAAAAAAACCAAACGGGTAGCCGTTCCGGAGATCCTGTTTTCTGGTAAAGGGGAGCCGGGAGACATCGTCCAGGGTTCGTATATCCGACGGGGAAATACCTGCTTCGCGGAATTTATCGCGGTAAAATCCTATATTCTGAACCTGGAGAACAGTTTTTTTCAGTAGTTTGAGCTGATGTCTGCGGAGATCATCCGGTTTGAGGGTCTCCATCTTTTCGTTCCAGAATTTTCGTGTCATACCGTCAACCCGATAGGCATGCTAGGATCTAGCACACAATAATAAGATTCCATTCGGTTAATAACCTGCGGAAACCGGGAAACGAACCCATTCCGAATGAAAAGTGGCATCTTGATATTCCTGAAAAACCATCAATTTTACAATTAAACGGGTGGGTTGCGTGCCGGATTCCCTGAGATGGCTGACGATACTTGGACGAGGGGCTCATATCAAGGCGACCCCGGTTCAGATAATCGTCCAGCGGGATGATACACGGGAGGAATACAAAACCGCCGATTACGATCATGTCCTGATCGTCGGGCGCCATACCCTCCATGCAGATATGATCCGGAACCTTTCAAAGGCAGGGTGCCGTATCTCGTTTTTCGATACTGACGGGGAACCCCTGGGATACCTCAAACAGTTCGGGGAACCTGATGATTCGCGGTTCCGGGACCTGCAGAAGGCTGCACCGCCCCACCGTTTTGCAGTTGAGATCGCAAAGAGTTCCCTCAAATCCCGTCTGCGGGCGATCCAGGTGATGAATGAACGGGCAGGTTCGGATCTCCTGCTGGAAGGAGAACTTGAGCTCTTCGAATCGACAATCGGGGAAATGGAATATCTGGTGAAGCTTTCCGAGATTCGCAGAGTGCACCGGCTCAGTGCGGACATGTATTACGAATTCATGGCACGGATAACTCCCCGGGCACTGGGTTTTAAGGGACGGACCGAACGACCGTACCGGGACCCGGTAAACGCGGCATTATCCTTCGGGTATTCCATGCTCTTTGGAAATTGTCTCGTATCGGCCATCGGGGCACGCCTGGATCCGGATATCGGTATGCTTCACGATTGCCCGGCCGGTCTCATATACGACCTCATTGAGCCGTTCAAGGCATCCATGATTGACGAGCAGATCTTCCGGGAACTTGCGGGGGAGCTCACGTCCGACGATTACGAATCCGGACCGTCACGGTGCATCCTTTCCGATGCGGTTCTGAAAACACTGATAATGCGGTTCAGAACGACCATCGATCAGACGAAAATTGACGCCCAGATATCCCTTTTCCTGGGAGCGCTGGCCGAAGAACATGCGATTCAGATACTTTCCTGAATCTCGTTTTTCAGGATGGAGAAGTCAGGGTACTCCCGCAGATCGACGGGGCTTGCTCTGATATCCCGTATTATTGCCCTGGGACATCCGTACAGCGTTGAGATAAATTTTTCCAGAAGGATCGGTTCTGCGGTGGCAACAATCTGGACCCTCCCGTCAGGAAGATTCCGTACGGTACCAACGACACTTAAGCTCTGGGCAACCCTTTTCACGCATACGCGGAACCCGACTTTCTGGACTTTTCCGGATATGAAAATTTCCAGGGTGTTCACGGTGTAATCTCCTGAAGTACGCTCATTGCCATGCCGAGATCCTCGAATACTTCATCCCGGAGGGAATATTGCCGGATATTGGTAGCAGACTGGAGGGCCTGATCGAAAAAGTCTTTTCCCAGACGCTCCTCCCCGACCGAGTAGAGTCGTAAGGAGAGATCGCATAAGAGATATGCCCTGCGGGAAAGCGGACGGACAACGGCAGCTTCATTCTTTGCACACTGGAGGAATTTCAAAAATAATGATTTCTGCCCGTTTTCGTGGAATAACAAGGCTATCGAGCCATAACCGGAAGCACGCTCCCCCCGGTCCTGAATCTGACTGATATTCTGTTCAAGGGAACTGATGACCTGGGGGGTCGGCCTGCCCCGTGATACCTCTCTTTCGATCTCATCGATCCGATCCCTGCGCTCTTCGCCATTCTGTTTCCTGGCGGAGGTGCTGATATGGGATATCCCGTCATTCACATTCAGTTCCGAAGCAAGTTCCAGGGCGAGGGTATAGTAAGCGGGATCTGATTTCAGGTCCGAGACCTGTTGTGCAGCATACAGCATCCGGTTTATGAGGTGAATCGAAATAAACGGGATTTTAATGGACTGTATGGTACCCTGGATAGCCCGGAGAATTTCCAGTAACTGGCTGCTATTCTGGACATTGGCGGCATAAGGGAAGAGGCCAAGAAGAATACGGCCCCGCTCATAGGGTGATTTTATCTCTTGTACAACGTTTTCGAGGTCCTGGATAATATCTGACTGGATTTTTGCATTCAGATTTGACATCCCGCAGATGGTGATGAGCGCGTGTGAGTAGGCAATCGGATCTGCTATGTCGGAGGCAATTGTCAGGGCGCGTTTCAGGAATTCCGGATCATTCCCGCTTTTATCGATTCTCACGAGTATTTGGACTATCCTTTCTGCGATGGGATTCTTTTCAGCATCCGTTCCGATATGGAAAAATGAGTCGATTGCCAGATCGAGAGCTCTCCTGGAGAACTGGAGATCGAATTTTGCGCTTATCCGTGCTATTTCGATCTGGACGAGCGCCCGCTGGTCGTAGTCAGTGAGCGTCTCTGAAAGGTCCAGTGCGTTCGCGAGAAGCGTTCCGGCTTTTTCCCTGAGACCTATGGAATGGTATTCCTCTGCAATGACACAGATACCGGTTATTCTGGAGAACGGGTCCGATACGAGGGCCATGAGTTTTTCCGAGAGTTCGAGGGTTAACGGGAGATTCCTCAGAGGGTCGTCTTCCTGAAGCAGGCGTATCAGTACGACATAGGGATCGCTGGAATCCGGTATCTCGTTTTCGTCTGCAATTTTGGCGATGATCCGCCGGACCATTGCGTCCCGTTCCATGGGATCTTCCAGTGACAGAACAAAGAACGAGAGCGGCAGGAAAAAAACGCTCTGGCGTTTGTTTTTCAGGTACTCCGCGAGAACGATGTCAATGTAACCGGATATTTTCAGAATCCTGCTCTGGTTGCTCAGATCGCTCAGAATCTCCAGGGACCGGGAAAACGTCCCGATTATCGGGTCGACGGAATCCTTCCGGATATCCGCTTTCGGGAGCAGTATACAGGCTATTCTGACAAAGTGTTCTGCAAGATGCTCTTTTTTCAGCATCCTGATAGTGGAATCGTGAATTTCTCCGGTAGCTGCATAAGCCTCTTCGAGTGCAAGAAGGGACTGGAACTCGAGACCGTACTGGATCATTCCGTTGATAATGTTGGTGATGGCAAAATCCGCACTTGTCTGGTCAAGTAACGAGAGGCTCCATTCCTTCATTCTCTGCAGGAGATTAAGATCTCCCTGTTCCGCCGCAAGATGGGCCGCATCGTCGATTATGGTACTTAACGCCCGGGACCGTATGGATACATCCTCTATGAGACAGCTCAGTCCCACGGCCCGCTGGAGATAATCCCGGTTCCGTTTCTTAATCCCGGTCTCTGCAATTTTTACGATGATACTCGATATTGCCTGTTCCCGTTCGGTCTGGCTGGGAAGGGACTGGGTGATCTTAATAAGTACTGCAGGATCGTTCTGATCCAGAAATCCCTGCTCGATGAGGATGGAGATTGCCTCGATGAGGAGCGATCCGCAGGAGGAATGCATCTGGGCAATACGGCTGATGGATGTGCTGTGATGTAACCCTGCCTCAACCGGGTGATCCCTGCAGATTTCTGTTATGGCATGACGGATTATTGCATCCCGGGTTGAGGGATCTGCCGGTAAGAAATGGCTCTCCAGGATTTTATCCGGCTCTTCGTGGAAAATTGCATATTTGATTATCTCCCGTGCACATTCAATCATCTGCGGACTGAAATTCGTATAGACGGATATCGAGGAAAAAACCGCAATCGCCATATCGAATTCATTCATGTCGAGGAACGTCCTGCTCAGGAGAAGGTAGATCCGGGACTGGTATTTTGACTGTTCCACGATAGGCAGGAGTCGTTCAAGGGATTTCGGATCATGGTACAATTCGGCAATTTTCATCCCGGTGCGGACATACTGTTTGATTATTGCCGGGTTATCCGATCTCCATGAACCGGTAAGGGTAAGCGCCTGATCGTAGTACCAGCGGTTCCCGGATTTTTCTGCATTTTCGAGAAGGCTGATGATCATGCAGGGAACGATGGCAGGATATCGTTCTTCCAGGTTCCGGATGAGACTGCTCACTTTCCGGTAATCCTTTTCCCGGGAGATATACTGCGTCATTGTAATATGGATGATTTCCTGACGGGTGGATTCCGGCAGGTCGGAGAAGGAATCCATTGACTGAAGGATTTTTTCCAGGTACCCTGCATGAGACGATTTGGCGAGGTTTTCGAAGAGGTACTGGTTACAGTTGTATCGTTTTACCTTTTGGGGAATACGGGATGCGAAACGGATCGCTTCGAGTATAATCGGAAAATCCTCCCGGTATAACCCTATGGAAAATATCGCTTTTGCAATTTCGCCCTGAAGATGGGATTCTTTTGACGCATCACTGATCTCTTCGAGGAAACGGGAATATTCTTTGAGCCGCTGGATATCGTTCTTCGTGACGCACCAGGTGATTAACTGGGGGAGTATCTCGGTGATGAGTTCGGCACGGTATTTCCGGAAACTCACTTTCATGAGCAGGTTTATTGCGACGGTAATAAGAGTGGTATCATCTTTTTCGATTCCGGTATCGATCAAATCGTGAATAAATTTGGCAAAGAACGCAGACTGGTGGTTTTTTCGTACAAACTGGGACGAGAGCAGAATTATTGCATCAAACCATTTGGCATCCTTCGATGAGATATACTGCTCCGAAATTCTTCCAAGGTTTTTTTGCAGGTTTTCCGTTGACTGGGGAAGTAAAAATTCGATCGGCCGTGGATCATTGTGCCGGAAGGAAAAATCCAGTAAAATCCGGTTGAAGCTTTCAACAGAAACTTTCCGATCCTTTTTAACCTTTTCTTCGAGGATTTCCGTACGGACTGGTTTCAATTTCTGAAAATTTCCGGTATTTAAAATTTCAATAATTTCATTTTCCTGCATATATATTCAGCACTCATTCTTTGTGTGTTATTGATTTGTCTCGGACAATCTTGAATTTGATTTAACTTGTATATAGTTTTTCCTATTTTTAACGGGAACCAATTTCGTTGATTTTGCCAATACTATTTTTTATTTGTTTTTTCAGTATGAATCCTTATCTTCATTCACTAATTCAGGGAGAATTTCCTGGTGGTTATCTGAAAAATAATTTGAACCACCAAAAAAATATTACCGCATTTATCCGGGAGAAAACCCCCTGGTACAGGGAAGGTTCAGGAAAAGGTGGATATGACCGACATCAGTTCCCGATGGAATTTTTCCGCGTTTTCCCGTGTTTCCGATTCCACAATCACTCTGATGAAGGGCTCCGTTCCGGAAGGCCGGATCAATGCCCAGGAATCCGGGGAGGAAATTTTCACTCCGTCTGTCCTGTCGGTTTTGAGCCGGGGGAACGAACTGATGATATGGTTGATGAGGTCACCGCTTCTGTCGGAATGGATTTTCTCTTTTATCATAAAGTTCCCGGGTAATTTTTTTACCAGGGATGAGAGCGGCAGGTTCCGGGAGGCCAGGACCCGGACCATCATGGCAGCCGTCATTCCGCCGTCACGGCAGAACTGGTGGTCAGGGAAGATAAGCCCTCCGTTTCCCTCTCCCCCGAAAATCACCTTTTCCCCGGCGGCGATACGGTCGAGCATGGTCCGGGCGACGTAGATACTTCCGACCGGGGTATAGAGTACTCCGGATCCATGGGATTCAGCAATCTTTTCGATAATCTGCGAGGTACTGACCGGGGTGACAACGAGTCCTGTGTCGTGCGAACAGATCTCTTCTGCAATAATGCCGAATTCCTGGTTTTCCTCGATGTATTTTCCCTGTTCATCGACAAACACGGCGCGATCCGCATCCCCATCGTGGGCGACACCGAATGCAGCTTTTGTACTGACCACGGCGTCGGACAGAGCCTTGAGACCTTCCACCGAGGGTTCCGGGAGCCGGCCGGGGAATTTTCCATCTGGCTGATCGTTGATGGTGTGGACCGTGCATCCGAGACGCGTGAGAATACGGGATGTGGTGAGTACGGCAGGACCGGATCCCGGGTCTGCAACTACCGTGAGTCCCTTGCCGATGCCCGGGGGGAACCGGGAGACGATGGCCGAGATATATTCATCAAGACGGGCACTGCCATCGGATTCGGTGCCAACGCTGTCCCAGGGCTGTATTGTGAAGGACTTCGAGAAATACCGGTTCTCAAGTTCGATTGTCGCATCGTCTCCCATTTCGGTTCCATCGGGTTCGATGATCTTGAGACCGTTGTATTCGGGAGGATTGTGGGATGCGGTGATCATTGCCCCGGCATCGTAATGTTCCCGTACCAGGTACTGGAGGGCAGGCGTCGGAAGTACTCCGCAATCGACAACATCGCAACCGGTGAGAAGAAGACCGGATTTGAGGGCATGGCTGAGTGCGGGACCCGATGTCCGCGTGTCCCGTCCCACTGCAATGGTGCCGTTCCGCATGGACCCCAGTGCAGCGCCGAGGTTCAGCATGATATCCGGCGTCATATCCTTCCCTATGACACCCCGTACTCCGTTTGTCCCGAAAAGGCGTTTTGATTGTTTTGTAAGACTCATGCCACACGCACCTGCAATGTACTATCTGAAACGAAGGCTCTCCCTGAAACCGGAGGGATCTTCTTTTTACCCTATATCAATGATTTTCGCTGATATAACTATCATGGGGTACCCGGAGGGACTCTCTTTCATCCGGCAGATCCGGGGGCGGGCTTGGTTTTTCCAGGGTGGGATTCTCCTCACTTTCCGGAACGCGTGATTTCAGAATGGTAGCTGCCGCTTCCCCTACGCCCCGCATGACTTTTGTTATCCTGTCTTCAATATCGATCTCTTCATCGATGTCGAGCGTCGATCCTTCGATCTCCAGGAGGAATCGTGCCACCTCGCTTGCCTCGAAGAGCAGGTCGTCCAGTTCATCGGTTGTGAAAAACCCGCACATCGCGCCATAAAAGAAGGTCGCTCCGGATTTCCGGACTTTTTTCTTGAACGAGTTCCGTGCCTGGTTCACGGCCTGGGGGGAGTAGGTGTCCTGCATAAAGGGGACAAGCTCCGGGAGGTGTTCCCCGATGAAAGTCATCTCTGCACCGTTCGTTGTACGGAAATCGGTACAGAGCCGGGCGAGGGCCCATTCACGTGCGGTGATATAGGTCCTTTTACGCAGGAACTGGTTCACTTTTCTGTACGCCGCACCGTCAACTTTCCTGAATTTCTGGTACTTGTTGATCTCGAGCCGTTCAACCGGATCGCCCATCGTCACGCTCCTTCCTTGCAGTCAGTATGGTTTTGTTGCTGGCAGGTGGTAAAACCAGCACGTTTTGCCACTTTACTATATAGCATCATCTGGTTTATAGATGTGTTCCCGGATCTGTTGTGCAAAATCACAATTTTCAAAATATGGGGCGATCTGGTAAAACCGGGGCCTATTCTGCTGTATTTCAAGAAAATCCCGTGCAGTACCGGTAACCGGTTTTACCGGTCCGCGCCAGGAAAAAGTGCCAGCCGTATTCCGGGAAAATCCGGATTTCGCGGTTAATCTTCAGGCAAAATGCCCGGTTTTGGAAAACCGTTAGGGAAATTCTGCTGAACCGGGGGAAACTTCCTGCCAGGAACAACTGTGGAAAAGGGAATATCAGGTTAGGGGGTGGTCTCGAAATGGGGGGATACGGTACTATCCGGAATTATTTGGTCGCGGGAGATGCCGGCTCTTCCCGCATGATTCCTTTCAGGTACTGTTTCATCTCGCCGGGTGGAAGGGACTCGGAAGGCAACGGGGAATGCGGAGTACCCGGGGCGGCCGGTTCGGCTTTTGGGGGTGTATTTTCAGACTTCTTTGACGTTTTATCTTCTGCGGGGGGAATGGGCAGGCTGCGCCCCTTCAGGAATTCTTCGAGACTTGCCCGGGAGATCCTCCAGGTGCGGTAGGATATCTTTGTCCCTTTCAGACGCCCTTCCCGGAGCCAGACATGCACGGTCTTCACATGAACTTTCAGAATTGCGGCAACATCAGCAGGGCTTAATAATTCCGGTGCGTCAGTCATATCTTCCCCACCATTACCTATCGTTATATTTTTGGGAGTGGTCTGCCCTAATACTTTCCCATCGTTTGCTGCAGGAACTATGGTGAATGTGGATATTGTACTGCACCGGTTGGGAATGATCCGGAAGGGAGATCCGGTACGATCGGAAACGTGCCGGTTTTTTCCCAAGTTAGTACCAGGTCTATATACCTCTGGTATGTCCCGGGTCTTCCTGGCATTCCGGTATAAGATCTGCAATGCGCTTCCGGCCAGCCGTGCCTGGAATGATGGAGATATCGTTGGGGTCCCTGGTGGACTGAATATCCGGATACCAGATAGGATCGCAAATCTCTTCTTCAACCGGAAGGGAATCGCAGCACCGGGTCTGGTATATTTTTCGTTGGAAATGGTACCCGGATTACATCCCCCTATGCAGGCGTCGGGAAGCATCCCGGTCTATTCGGTCTATTATTGGATCCACAAGGTCAGCCTTCATCGTGTGTTTTCCCGGCCGGCATGAGGACCAATGTAGGGAATGTCCTGAATTCCGGATTTTGTTCATTCTCTCCAAAAATTCAGAATAACCAGGTAAAATCCCCTGAAACAGACGGTTTTTGCTTTCCGGACCGCTCCGAAAAAGGCTCCTTTTGTGTAGTCCCGAAACCCGAGGGTATATTTATATCATATACACTCTTAAATTGGGTAATTATGGTAGTGATCGGGTACGCCCGGGCAAGTACGGATGAACAGGATCTGGCCAGGCAGCTCCTGCAGTTAAAGGAGGCCGGTGTCCCTCCGGACCTTATCTTCCAGGACGATGCGGTCTCCGGGGCACGGGCTCCCCAGAAGCGGCCGGGATATTCCCGGATGCTGGGCTTCATCCAGGGGGGTACCGTCGGCACGCTCATCGTATCCGACCTCTCCCGTCTCGGCAGGGATGCCAGGGGAACCCTCCGGGAGGTCTGGGATCTGCAGGACCGGAACATTTCCCTTGTCTCGCTCAGTTCCGAGGATAAAGTGATTCTCTCCGCCGATCCCGTCCTCCAGCCGCTCCTCTATGCGGCGTTCACGCTCGGCGCCGATATCCAGCGCAAGAAGATCATCGAGGACACCCGGGCCGGGATGGCACGGGCGCGTGCCGAGGGCCGGGAGCCGGGGAGACCCGCGGTCACGTTCGACCTGAAGAGGATCCGGGATCTCCAGGCACGCGGGCTCTCGGAACGATCGGCGGTCCTTGCGGCAGGGTATAAACTGAGCACGTTCTATGCCTGGAAGAAGAAAAACGGGCAGAAATAACGCCTAACAGCAAATCTGTATGGCCCCTCAGTACTTTATAAAGACCCAATGAGCCCCGTAAACGCGGAAATCCGGATCCGGTCGATGTTCAGGTCGTTGCGATCCCGCAAATCGCGATTACGGAGGCCGGGGGGATTATGTGGGTTTTTCCTTTTTTACTGCATGGTTTATAGTTATATATTCCCTCGTATCGATCAGGTATCGTGCATTATGCCTCCCGGTTGGGTACATCAGACGATAGATCGTATTGTGTTTGGGCGAATTTACCGGGCAGTTCACCAGGGAAAAGATGCAGAATCGCAAAGAACACCAGGTCTGCGACACAGGTATACAGGTCATGACTATTACTGGCAATTCCTTCACGATTGGGATTTCAGAGATCCCTTCCCTGACAGTTTGAAGGAATCTGTTCGAAGTCTGAATAAAAGGTTGGGCGCTGAAATCGCTGAAAAACAAATGGCTTCCGATAGCCATGATTATCTTGACAGGATTTGGGATGACCTCCCGGAAGATGGTAGAGTATCCTGCGAAAGATTCCTTGCGTGGCTGATATATAATCATCAGATTTTGAAAAACTGGGCTGGCGTGGATGGTATTAATGGCAGAATTCTGAGATCGATTGAAGGTCAAATGGTTTGGGAAGAATCTCCTGAAACAGTTGATGACTACAAGCGGTTAAAGCGGTATGTATCAAAAAACCATATACACCGGCTCGGGGCAATTTTCCCCAATATTACTGATTATCCTTCAGATTTCCCCAATAATCCCCCCTCCATAATCGCGCAAATCCCGATCCCAACGATGAATCATACCAGCGCACCCGCGTTCGGGCCGTACAGCCCCCTTCCCGGAGGTCGTACGATCCGGGGCCGAATTGCGGCTATTTTGTGCAGTTTCGGATTGGGGATTTTTCCTGTTTCTGCCCGGATCTTCCGGAAAACTGCGTAACGATCGTACTTTCGCAGAATATCTAAATTCCGATGAGATAGGGTGCATCTGGCAAATTAGACCTAAAATGGAGTTGGATAGCGGATGCTGACCAAAAAAAAGATGAACCGAATTATCTGGGAGACGAGGAGATCGTTTGCCAGGAGTGCAGGAAAAGGGAACATGCCGGAATTCTGGCGGAATAAGGGGAAGCTCGAGGCCCTAGAATTCGTGCGGGAACTGATGGTATGACGCAGCGAGGCAAGACCCATCATGACCAGCACTAAGGTATGCCCGTTCGGAGTCCTCGGACCTGCTACCCTCTGCACTGACGGGACCCCGGGATATACCCGGGAGGGACCGACCACGATACCCTGCAGGGCTTGGACCGGGGATTCCTGTCTCCTACTCACGATCCGCCGAGTCGTGATACAGAGTGAGCCATGACGAGGAGGATACTCTTGTCGGTCTGGGGAAGACGACACGGATGCTGGATGGAACGGATCCCTACCAGGGAACGGGACCAGGCACTACTACGGAGGTGGTATCGGTGAAGATTAGGAGAGTACAGTTTATTCCACCCGGTCTATGGATATTTCGGAGTCCTGGAGGACAGGCCAGTGACCAAATATTTTACCCGCCACACGTGATGCGGCTGGAAATTTTCGGGGGAGTGACGATCCAGTTTGTCTTCTGCACCAGGCTATACGAGGTGCAGGAATGACCCGCAGCAAGCAGGACCGGGTCCGGGATGTCCTGGAATGCACGAGGGAATGGCTCACGGCACAGGACATCGCCAAGCGAACGAAGCTGACCACGTACCAGGCCTCTGGGATCCTGCGGACCTTGGGAGACCAGATGGAGAAGCAGGCAGGGACCGGCAGATACCGGACTCGGCTCATATACTGGAGACTGAAGACCCCCTCTTCTTCTTCTTCTTCTTCCGGAGCTGATCCGGATCAGCTCTCAGCAGCAGCAGCAGCAAGGGGGGGGTAATCCTGGATAGCAAGAAAGTACGGGTATCAGTGTGGGTATCTCCGGACCTCTGGATGGCCGCAAAAAAGGAGGAAATCGGTTTTTCTGCCGTTTTTGAGGAGGTTCTCCGGGCTATCCTGGATCTCCCGGGCGACCCAGAAATTGAGATCCTGAAGCGAAAAAAAGAGGATGCTAAGCTCCGGCTCAGAGCTAAGTATCTTTCGGAGAGGAATATCTCGAAGCGAATCTCAGAGCTATCTGAGAGCTGTCCCGGATCTGCCTCTCCTCGGAAGCCCGGAGCTGGTACTGCTCCGGCCCGGAGCTATGAGTCCCTGCCGATTTCCGCCTTCGGAGTCTTTATTAAGACCTATCCCAATTTTCGTAGCTCCATCCCGGAGCTAATCCGGAGCTCAGATCCAGATGACCCTCGGATCTCCCAGGCTAAATACAAGTTCGAAGAATTCATCGACAAGTATGTCGACCTGTACGACTTCTGGAACATGCTTGTCGAGTGGAACCGGTCCCAATCAAGATAAGGACTTGCATCCCCTCTTTTCCCGTATGGAACTCGTGGAAGTGCTCCTCATCGGCTTCGCGATCTGCGTGGCCGGTATCGTTGCGTTCCGGCTAATCGGCGCAATGGAGAATGTACGGCTCGCCAAAAGCCGAAAAGAAGCGCAGATTGCGGCGCAAAACCGCATTAACGCGCAGCAGAAGCGGAAACCTGATATTCGCTTCGAACGGCCAGAAGAGGCACCTCCTGCTACTGCGGATGTCGGGGAGTGGCTGCCTGAGCTCCTGGACGGATTCGGTATCGATCCTGAGGTCATCTATGAGGAAGAGATGCCAGAAGACCTGAAAAGCGTCCTCCCTCTCGTGAAGGGATACGTCACGGCCCAGGGTGGTCTGGGAGGTATTGCCGGGAAACTCCGGGGTGGCAGTCCGGTGGACCAGCAGCGACCGGGGACCGGCAGCGGTGGGATCTGACCCCAATTAATATAGCAACCTGCAGTTTATGCATGCTATCCCGGCCTGGCCACCCGGGGTAGGAAATCTCTTATGGCTTCGAAAAAGTCATCGACTACTCAGCCTACCCGGCGCCGCCGTGCTGTCCGGTACGTGGCTGAACGCGCACGTCGCTACTATTCATCGCGTGGTGGTGCGCGTGGTATCGTCGGTTCCCTGATGCCTATCGGCGTCGGCGCGGCAGGTCAGATCGCCGCACAGGTTGGGAACCGGTTCATGGCACCCTGGGGAGGTATCGGCGCTATGGCTGCCGTTGGGTATTTCGGGAAGAACGAAACCCTGATGACCCTCGCCGGTATGGCCATCGGTGGGCAACTCCCGGTAGCTGGTCTTCTTGGCGGGACTACTAACGGGTCCGGCGGGGGGACTGGTATCTGATGGCCGCGACGGTAGGCACTCTCTATCTGCGCGGTCAGCCGAATGCGCAGTACCCGAAAGGCCGGCCCTACACGCTGAGCATCTACAACGCTGCATCGGCTGCCGTCGGAACGTACATCAAAGCCGACTGGAACAGCCCTGCGAGTTCGACCAGCCCGGACTTCTTCACCGTGCCGGAACTCGTGGACGTCGTAGATTTCGCTCCCGGTGCAGCTACCGGCGTGGTCGAGTTCACCTCGGACGGTCGCAGGACCAACGTTCAGCTCGACTATGCATCATTCCAGTCGTCGATCTCGAACCGTCCAACCGGGGCACTCCCGCAGCTTGGACCGGGGAAACTGTATCGGCTGCTCGTCACGACTGCTCTCCCGGCGTGAGGTGTCCACATGGCACCTCCAACGCTCACCCACCTGTTTGCGGGGTCACCAAAGTGCTGGTACGGAGGGATCCCGGTCAATGGAGATTGGGGAGATGACGGTCTACCCATTGTGACCACGATCACGTGGAATTTCGACGGTCGACCGGTACAGGTATACGCAATCGAGCTCTACCTCGTGAACACTGATGACGCTGAGGTTGGTCTCAATGCGCATTGCGAGATGTACTTAGCCCCCGGTGGCGGTCCCTACGTGCATCACATGGCGGAGCTCTCGGGCTCGGAAGGCTGGAGGAAAAACGCCGTCTCAGGTGAAACCACGGGGACAAAACTGCTCTACCGGAAATTCCGATTCCCACATGGGTATCCGCTGAGGATCCCTAAGGGAATCCCCATGGAGTTCTACTCAAATGGGGATGGATCCGTTGTATCCGCGTTTCGGGTCTGGTTCGATTTCACCGACATTGATAATCAGGCGTTTGTGTCGCTCGGACCGCAGCAGGTGGTAGTATGAGCATCGCTTCAGAGGTGGCAGCGGTCGCCCTGGTTGGTGCCGGGCTGGTCGGTGCCTGGATCTATCGTCAGCAGATATTCAAGGCGCTTGGGGTCTGTGACGTGCCCATCATCGGCCCTGCCGTGTGCGGGACAACGTCCACGCCACAGTATCAGGGGACCGCTGGAACCGGGGTGACCATCCCGGTCAACCAGCAGAATGCACCCCCGGGGACTACCTACATCGACCCATACGGAAACGTCGTCGTCGTGGTCACCCCGGCACCTGCCGGAACGTCATACTCCTCACAGAATGAGGCTGCCCGTGACTATTGCCGTCGGAACCCGTGGGACACGAACTTCTGCTCGAAAGCCTATCCAGGAGGAATCTGATGGCTACCGTGGTAGTCTCAGACTCCGGGGGAGGCAGTGGCGGAACCGGAATGGGATCCGGGTGGGGTCAGCTCCTCATTGTCCTGGCCATCATTGCCGCAGGAGTAGCTGCGCTGTACCTGTTCAGGAACCAGATATCCGCCGGGTTCTCGGGACTCCTGGGCGGATCCGGGCAGGGGTCCGGGTCCGTGATCAGCGGGACCGGAGGGTCCGGACAGGGGTCCGGGTCCGTGAACTATGCAGGTGCGGGATCCGGGAATATCATCTCGGGAACCAACCAGCAGCAGATATGCGGCGCAGATTGTCAGGCTGCCCAGGCTGCGGCACAGGCTGCAATCCTTGCAGCATCGCAGCAGCAGACAGCTGCAGCACTGTATCAGCAAGCCCTTGCGACGAAAAACACGCAGCTGCAGCAGGATTTCCTCGCGGCAATCGCTGCGCAGCCCTGGCTCCTGTCATCGCAGATTGACCAGGAGGCTGTGAAATACACCCTGGAACAGCAGGTCCCAGGCCTCTTGCAGGCGGAACCCTGCCCGACAGGGTGGTACAAGCAGGCTGACGGGTCCTGTGTGCTGCCCGGGGCGAATACTCCCATCAAGCAGAACCACTGCCCCTGTACGGAGGCCGCCCGGGCCGCCGGTCTGTGCGGTCCCCGGGATAACTGGTATTATTGCTGATGCCTATGCCGTACGTCGAACTGGAAACTCTGGCAATGCTCCTCACCCCGATTTACGCGGGGATCGGATTCATCGCCTGGAATCAGTGGAAATGCCCGTTTGGGTGCGGGCGCAGGAGGGTACATCCCTCCACACCCGAGGAGGACTAAAATGTCTGAAGACATCATGCGCGGAGAGTTCCGCGTGAAATGCCGGTTCTGTGTCATCTGCCCGACGTTCGAACCGTCGGAGTGCGCAGTCACCCCAGAAGAACAGCCAGTAGAACAGACTAAGACAGGGTGGAAATGATGATCGAGAATCTTGCCGAGCCCGGGGTTGCCGTGGTCGGCTGCATCGCGACCGCGTTCGCGTTCCAGCAGCTCTTCGCCCATGCATCGTACCAGTGGCACAAGCTGGAGAAGATGGACCAGAGCGCCACGGAGACCCAGGACACCGAGACCCACAAGTAAGCGCGACCCCTCGACTTCTCCAAATCCCATTTTTTCTGGTTTCAACGATGAATCATACCAGCGGCATTGAGATCCTCCGTTCTAGACCCCTTGGCGGACGCCGACCGTCTGTTTGTGCGGATCATCCAGGAGGAATGACCCAAACAGGGGGTCCGCGATACGAAACCTATATATTGTGATACCCGAATCTACTTCTCAAGGTCTCCACTCTCAGCTAGGGCCTCATGAACCCGAACCTGTTTGCAGTGCGATACCTGTCATCGCTGAGATGTGACCCTAGCAGGATCGGACTCTGCGTTACGACGGTGAAAACCCAAGTTTCGCAGAATATCTATTCTGCGCAAAGATTTATTGCATCGAGATTACGAAGATTAGGCCATGGAAAGCGGTTATTTTTCGGAGTGGCTCAAGAGGTACCAGCACTACCTCCGGATGCGCAATTATTCCGACCGCACGATCCAGAGCTATGACCAGGCGGTCCGGTACCTGGCCTATTATGTCTGGATCCGGCGGCATGCCGACATCTCGAAACTGGAATTCTACTGGAAAGACCTCGATAATGCCAGGCTCGATACTGAGATCGATGTGCCGCCTGCTATGATCACCGATTTTTTTACCTTCCTCTCGTCGCTGAAGACCTACAAGCCCAAAACCCTGCACCGGATGATCTCCTCGCTCTCCTCGTTCTACCGGTACCTTCTCACGCAGGGAGTCGTTCTCTCAAATCCCATGTCCGGCGTGGAACGTCCCCGGATAAAAGACCAGGAACTCCGGTACCTCAAGCACAGCCAGGTCTTACGGCTCATCGGCTCTATCGAAGACACCCGGGACCGGCTCATCATCCGCACCATCTACGCGACCGGAATGCGGGTCTCGGAGATTGCCGGGCTCAATATCGGGGACATTGACTTTGAGGAGCGCACGATCCGGGTGCGGGGGAAAGGCGGCAAGATCCGGGTAGTCTTCATCGATGAGGAAACCCTCTCCGAGATCAATTCGTTCATAGGCGACCGGATCGAGGGCCCCCTTTTTCTCGGCCAGCAGGGTGCCCATATCTCTGCCCGGACCATCCAGCTCCTGTTCCGGAAATATGCCCCTGCCGGGATCACCCCGCACAAGATCCGGCATAGTTATGCAAGCGAACTCTACCGCAGGTCCAAGAACCTGCGTGTCGTGCAGGAGAACCTGGGCCACAGTTCCATCAAGACGACGGAGATCTACCTTCACACCGATCTGGACGAGCGCAGGCAGGTGTACCAGCAGTTCTTCCCCCTCTCGGATTCCCCCAAAAACGACCGGAAACCTGCGGACTCCGATACCAAATAAATCTCCGGCGGTTTTTTTCCTGCTCGTTTCTCCATTCCTGCATCTGTTGTACGAACGCATGTGTCCGATGTTATTTTCGGATCCTGCGGGACTTGTGGCCGTGGGCGCGTTCATGACCTGAGTGGGATACCCTTCCACCTGGAACGATCCGGGTTTGGCACCATGGGGAATCTGCCCCGGGTTCCGGGTAGTGGGTTATTATGGAAATCCAAAGCCCCGGTTGGTAATCATCCGCATCCCGGGTACGGAACCGGTTTCCCATTCCCTGCCTGATTCTGGCAATTGCGGCCGTGTACAGGTTTTTCCTATCGGATCGTTTTCAGAATCGTGGCAGCCCGGGGCTTTCAGACCTGGCAGACCGCAGAAATTTCGCCACCTGAATTCTTTCAGAATTCATCCCAAATCAAAAAAATCCTGTTTTCCGTGTGTTTTCCTGCAGGATTCCCGACCGTGTTTTTCTATAAATAAACCGTATGTTGCTATACCCTATCCGGCCGGGAAAGTACCCTGATTCCCGGGTGCTGGCTATGGCCGGTTCCGGTACAGGTTGGATCCTCCGGACACAGTCCGAATCAATATCCGAAAATCGGTTTTGTCGGTTCTGAAAAACCGGAAATGGCGAAAGAGATTTTGCCGTTTGAATGGTTATGGCGGGTATGAACAATGAAACAAAAGGACTGCTATCGCAGGAATCTGAATATGAAAATTCCGGTACAACTTCCGGGAAATTAAAAAGAAACGGTGGGGGGAGGGTCTTACGCCGGTTCGACACTCTTTGCGCGTTTCACCCGTTCCTTGGTTGAGAAACCGGTGACAAGGTCGAGATACTGCCGGAACCGTTTGTTCGTATCCAGAATTACCGCGTCCGACACATCCCGGTTCGATTCGGTATCGATGATGATACTCTTCCCCCCGGTGCCGATCGATATGTCCAGATACCTGAGCGCCCCGTAGGCAATACGGAAATGGCCGTTACCGGCATCTTCCGCGTCGACCCCGAAACAGGTTTTCAGGTCGTCGAGCATTTTTGTTTTGAGATCTTTCGTTAGCCCTCGCTTGATAGGGTACTCCTGCATAATACTTTTTTAGATGGATGACTATGTTAAGGTAATGACTCCCGTCCCTTCATCTGATCTCAAGATCTTTTCCAAGCCCCTGTCCGGCACGAACCCTGCCGTGATCCTGGGGTTTCCCGGAAGCGGTCTTGTCGGGAGCATCGCGCTCCAGTATATGGTCGATCAGCTCTCCTTCGAACAGATCGGAACCATGACCAGCAAGTACTTCCCCCCGCTTGCCATGATGAACCGGGGTGTGGTCAACGAGCCGGTCCGGATCTACGAGTATAAGGAGAAGGATATTACCGCGGTCGTTGCCGATATCCCCATCAACCCGGTCATCTGTTACGAGATCGCAAACGGTCTGATGGACTGGCTTGCCGATTTCCCTGTGAGGGAAGTCGTAACGATTGCCGGGATCATAACCAACGAACCCGAAAAACGGGTATTCGGGGTTGCCACCACCCAGGAAGCCCTGCCCCGGATACAGGATATTTCCATCCTCCTTCCCATCGGAAGCATATCGGGTATTGCTTCCAGCGTCCTGACCGAATGCAAGATCCGGAATACCCCGGGATACGGTCTCCTTGGAGAGACCGTCAACCAGCCGGACCCCCGGGCATCTGCCGCTGTGATCGATGTCCTGAACAAGATGTACGATCTCGGCCTCGATATCAAGCCCCTCCTGGAACAGGCAGAGGAGATCGAGTCCTCGATGCACAAGATAGCCGAAGAAGTCCAGTCCGCGGAAGCGATGCCGAAGAAAGAGAACCTTCCGATGTACGGGTGATGCGGATGAAGTGTGCAGCATTAACTGGAATATCCCCGGAAATTCTCCGGGATCTCAAAACGGGACGCCCCCGCACCCTTGAGCTCGAAAGTACCCATAACGTTGTGACCGTTGCTGAAATTTCCCCGGGGGACCATGTGTTCCTCACATCTGTCGACCGGAACGATCTTTCAGCGGGAGATGCAGGGATCATCGTGGAAGCTCTTGCCGTGGGCATCAATATGAGGAGGACTGTCGGGTATATCAGCGGCGTTCACTTTGAGGAACGCGAACGCCTCTCCGCCCGGGTTCAGGTCAGGTATTGCGGAACCTCTATGGTGAAGACGGTTGATCTGGGAACTCTCTGCCAGCCATCCAAAGTGGAGATCTCCAAGAGCACCTGCTACCATGCAGGATAATTTTGCATTTCCTGAAATCCTCAAATTATTTTGGATGCCCTCGTTCCGGTGTTCTGTCTTTCCAGGAGATACGGAAAAATTCCGATTGAATGCCGTTCCGGAATCCTGAATCTTCCGGATTATTCCCATTGTATCCTGTCCCCGGACTCGACCCCTTTATATACTCATTTTCTCCGTCGGTACAACCAGCCCCGCCAGGGGGTCTTCCGGGCCCGATCTCAGGGCCGGATGGGGAAAGTATCGATCCAAAAACCAGGGGGCCGTAAAACGCCGCTATTTTGCGCAGATTTTCGGGTGAAATCCGGCCCCTGATTGGCCTGAATCACGATTAAAATACCCGGATTTTCTGGCCTGAGAATTAATATCAGCTTCCGGAGGGGGGCCGGAAGCTGGTCCGGGGCAAACGGAGCCCGTATCGTGCCCGGATCCAGCGAGGCGGAGATGGGATCCGGGAAACCCGGGGGGATTAAATTATATTAAGCTTATATTGTGTTATTTATTTAGCTATTTATAAAATTTAGTAGCATGAAAAAAACGAAAAGTTTTACTTTAATCAATAAAAAATGAAAATCTTCATACTGGTGATACTATGATTTTCGGGATTGTCGTTTTCTCTGCGTTGCGGTATGTTCCGCCTGACCGATCGCTGAATACCTCCTCTTTTTGTGTTCTTCTTACGGCCCTGTTCTTGTTCCTCGTGCACAGCCCCGGAACGAACGCGCCAGCCATGCATGAACCTGCCGGGCAGGTATTGACAACCGGGACTACGGGTTTTCCGGTCCGGCGTATTGCAGGTCTGCCCGAAGTGAGGTATGTCGCATGACCCCCAGTCATTCTGTTCATGGAAAACCTGTTCTGTCCGGCCGGATGCCGGTTTTGTTTGTGGTCCTGATCCTGCTTCTTGCGCTGGTACCGGTGGCGGCAGCGGATGCAACGAACAATCTCAACATCACCGGGAATGTGGTTCCGGTCCCGGCAACGGCGGTCTTTGCGAAGGAGCCCAACGCCGTGACGATACTGTCTGTGAAAAACACCGGGACGGAAACCCTGACGAACATTCCGGTAGCGTTGTATGCGAGCGATGTTTCCGATGGGACCGTGGCGGTCAACAGCACGGTGATACCCTCGCTTGCGGGAGGATCGTCCACGACGGTGAACATCATTGACCCGACCATCCGGGCGCTGGAAGGCGGGACGGTCACGTATACGGCGGCGGTCGATCCGGACAATATCATTGAGGAGACGAACGAGACCGACAACACGAAGAGCAGTGCTGCAAAAACGGTGAAGTACAACGGGTACAAAGGCAAGCGTTACTGGGAAGGCGGGAGCGATATCACCACCCGGGACACCTACGATCTGAACGGCGGGCTTCTTGTATCCACGCAGTCATCCGCTGCATACCAAGGAGTCAACTGGGTCACCCGGACCGAGACCTGGTCTGCATCGGATCTTGCCCTCCCGGCCGGTGCGACCGTTGAGAAAGCGATCCTGTACCTCCCGTACAACTGGGACACCACGTCCGGCGGGGCGCCGGACTGGTCCGCGAGTTTCAATGGCAACACCCTCACCGGCGGGACGCTGTATACGGACAAGAGCAACTTCGGTTCCTATGCGAACTATGTGTACGGGCTCTATTCGTACAATGTGACCGGTACGTTCAGTTCTTCCGGAAACACGCTTGTGATGACCCCGAACACCGGGAACAGCAACGCACTGTACCCGAGCACGCTGGTCGTGATCTACCGTGACGCAAACGCCACCCGGAAACAGATCTTTGTCAACGAGGAATGTGACGAACTCCTGTATGGCGAATCCAGCTACGGGACCAACCTCACCGAGGCGACCGCCTATGTCCCGTTCACCAACCTGACCGTTGATACCGCAAGCGTCACGAACGCCACCCTCTACAGTTTCGCAGCCAGCGCGGGTATAAGTACCGATGAAGGCGAAGGCAACCTGTTCTTCAATGGGAACACTCTGGGTACGAACTACTGGAAGGGATCAGCCAGTACGGCGAATGCCACCGTGACGGACGTGAAGAGTTACCTTACGGCATCGGACAATCTTGCCGCCATCCAGGGCACAAGCGATGGCGGCATGCTGGGCATCCAGCAGATCCTGGTCGTGGAATATAATGCCACCTCATCGGCGACCGTGCCGGTCGCATCGTTCACTGCGGATGTGACAAACGGTACCGCACCCCTGACCGTGAACTTCACGGATACCTCATCGAATTCTCCGACGAGCTGGCTCTGGGACTTCGGTGATGGCAACACCTCTACGGTGCAGAACCCTGCCTATACTTACCCGGATGCCGGTAATTTCACGGTCAACCTGACCGTCTCGAATACAGCCGGGAACGACACGCTCTCGAATACCGATTACATCTCGGTGAGCGCGGCATCCATGGGAGAAACTATACCGGTCGCGCTCTTCTCAGCCAACCAGACTTCCGGAACTGCGCCGCTCACGGTCCTGTTCCTGGACTACTCTGAGAATTCCCCGACTACGTGGTTCTGGGATTTCGGCGACGGTGCTAACTCAACAGAACAGAACGCAACCCATACATACTCCGATGCCGGTAACTTCACGGTCTCCCTGACCGTCGCGAATACGGCCGGGAATGATACGCTCTCGAATACCGATTACATCACGGTCAGCGCAGCAACCGGGGGTGAATCCGTGCCGGTCGCGCTCTTCTCAGCCAACCAGACTTCCGGAACCGCGCCGCTCACCATCCTGTTCCTGGACTACTCTGAGAATTCCCCGACTGAGTGGCTCTGGGACTTCGGCGACGGTGCTAACTCAACGGAACAGAACGCAACCCATACGTATACAGCGGCCGGCAATTACACGGTCAACCTGACCGTCACGAACACGGCCGGGAACGATACGCTCTCGAATACCGATTACATCTCGGTCAGCGCGGCCTCCGGGGGAAGCACCGGGCCGGTCGCTGCATTCTCGGCTGACAAAACATATGGCGGGGTTCCCCTGACCGTCCAGTTCACAGACACGTCCACCGGTTCCCCGACCACCTGGTCCTGGGACTTTGGCGATGGTAACACGTCCACGATCCAGAACCCGTCCCACACGTATGTCGCTACCGGTACCTACACGGTCATACTGACCGCGGAAAATGCCGGGGAAAGCAACACGACCGAGAAGACCGGGTACGTCACGGTCGGGAACACGATCACCGTTGCAGCGGATGGAAGCGGAGATTATACCACAATTTCAGATGCGGTCAGTGCTGCTGCTTCAGGTGACATAATTTATGTCAAAGCCGGGACCTATACGGAACCTTCCGGGATTTCCATCAACCAATCCAATCTGCACATCATCGGGGAGGGTGTCGATAAAGTCCTCCTGAAAGCTCCCCATCAAATTATTGAATTCCTTCAGCCAGGCTGCTCTCTGGAAAACATGAGTATGCGGAACGGGCGAATATACTCCAGGGGAGATTCAACCGTTATCCAAAATACTACCTATTATTCCCCGGATGGAGGGCCTGCGTATACATTTACAACTTCGAATAATATCCTTGCAAACAACGTTGTTGTAAACGCAAATACGCAATACGCCATAAGTTTTTCAGGACCTGGCCGGTATAACCGGGTTCATGATAATACGGTGTCCGGAACCACATATTCAAGCAGTGCGGGTGCCCAACTCAATAAACAGGATTTCCTGATCTTTGAAAACAACACCATACGGGATGGAAGTTATTATGGGGTGTACATTAACGGGACGAATAATATCTTCAGATACAATACCATAATGAATAACTCACAAAATGCGACTTTTCTTTTTAAAACCAAAGAAAACAACACGATTTATCTCAATGCTATCTTCGGGAACGGCGCGTTGATAAAACCATATGTTTCTCCAATGGCGCCGTCCTGGGTCTCGCCAACTGAAATGGCATATACCTACAATGGCAGCTCCTATTCGGCTATCCTTGGGAATTACTGGGGCAGTAGTTACACAGACCCGGATTCCAATAACGATGGAATCGGAGACACCGCCCTTACAATACCCAGCAGTATGGGGAATGATACTGCCCCGCTCATGGGTATCTGGCAGAATGGAGCTATTGTCGGTGGACCGGATAGTATCGCACCCGGTGCCGGGTTCCTTGAGGATAATTTCTCCGGCCAGGCCCCGCTGGTTGTCCAATTTAATGCATATTCCCCTGGACCCGGAACTATAACGTCATATTCCTGGGATTTCGGCGACAACACAACAAGTACGGAAAAAGATCCAACCCACACTTACACGACAGCCGGTACCTATACGGTCACACTGACGGTAACCGGGCCCGGGGGCTCGACTGAGGTGGTAAAATCCAACCTTATAACCGTGACCAGTGCAGGTGCAGAACTGTATGTCAGCTCACTTAGTCCTCTCTCCGCATTAACTGCAAACAACATAACTGCAACCATACAGAATGACGGTACGACAGACACCGTAGCGTTCAAAGCCAACTTCACGGTGAACGGCACCACAACGGAATTCACGGTTGCAGGTATTGGGGCAGGGAATACGACAACCATCAGTGTCACCGATCCGGTAACAACCCGGAAGTATGGCGACATCGTCCCCATCAGCATCGCCCTTGACACGGAAGATGCGGTCTCTGAAACCAATGAGACCAACAACACGTATTCCGTGAATGCGATAGTAGGAGCGAATGGGAACTATTACAAAGGCGGACGGTTCTATACCGGCTACGATCTGGAGACCGGGAACTACACGGAGGGCCACATCGCCCTGATCCATGCCTGGGGTAATTCCACCTATACGACCGATGGCGGATGGTATACCCGTGACGTGGAGTGGACTTCATCGGACCTGCCGGTACCGGCCAATGCGACGGTCAAATCTGCCCGCGTCTACCAGTCCTACACCTGGGAAGATTACGGAGATCCCGGATTTACCCTCACGTTCAATGGCAACACCGTACCCCAAACTGCATTCTATGGTGACGGTGTCGACAATTACAACGGCCAGGCAATCTACGATGTAACCCCGTATTTCAGTTCATCGGGCAACACCGCAGAGATAACGGCAGCAAAACCTGACGGGGGCCTGTATGCCACGGTCCTGGTCGTGGTCTACGAGGATTCAAGCGAACCGTACCGGATGATCTGGCTGGACGAAGGCAGCGACACGCTCTACAATGCCGAAGGGACGAGTACGGATCCCTACATTGCCTACGCGATGTTCGGCAACGTAACTACGGCATCGGTGGGTTCCGCGAAGCTCACCACCATCCTACCCTCCGGAGCCGACAACAGCCAGAGTACGATCCTTTTCAACAACCAGAGCGTTGCGATTATCGGTGCCGAGGGATCCAATCAGGCCAAAGATCCCGGTTTCAAGTGGTATGATGTCACCGGGAAACTCCAGGCAGGCACCAACGAACTCGGCGTGAAGTATGACGGTTCGTACCTGAACCTTGCCGGAGCCATCCTGGAAGTCACCCTTGAATCCCCGCCCGAGGCGTCGTTCTCTGCAGCGACGTTATCCGGCACCGTTCCCCTGACCATCCAGTTCACCGACAAATCGCTCGGCGCAACCAGCTGGAGCTGGGATTTCGGTGACGGCGACACCACCAACGCGACCGAGCAGAACCCGGTCCACACCTACGAGACGGCCGGAAATTACACGGTCAACCTGACTGCCGCCAATGCGTATGGCAGCGACACCGAAACAAAGGAAGCGTACGTCACGGTCACCGGAGGTTCCGGAGGAAGCGGCACCGTACCGGTTGCAGCGTTCAGCACATCGGTCACGAACGGTCTTGCGCCGGTCACCGCCGGTTTCACGGACAGTTCCACCAACACGCCCACGAACTGGACCTGGGAATACCGGATTGCCGACAACGGTACCTGGACGACGTTCTCGACCGAGCAGAACCCCTCGTATGAATTCACGAGTGCCGGGACCTATGATATCCGGCTCACTGCCACAAACGCCGACGGGAACAATACTCTGACGAAATACCACGTTTTTGCAGCGGCGACCGAGCATGACTACCTCACGACCATCGCGAACGGCACGGTCACCGGCGATCTCTATGTCAATTCCGTCAGCCCGTGGGGTGCGCAGGGCGGGTCGACCCATACGCAGTCCTACACCCTGCCGGATTACACGGATATCCAGTGGGCCCGGGTCTTTGTCAACGATTACTCCGGCGCGGGAGTGACCAACTACCCGGTCCTCCTGACCACCGAGTTCGATGCCGATGGTGACGGGACTTTTGAAACCCAGCTCGGCAACGAGACCTGCAACATCAAGTCCGGGACAAACGGGTATGCCTACCCGCTCAACGACCATGTCACCAAGGTCTACTCGGATTACGAGGCCTGGTACGATGTCACCGGCCTGATCAATTCCACGACACCGAAAGTCCGGGTGACGGCAGCAATAGCCCCGGGTCAGACCAGCCTGTACGACGGCCGGATCAAGGCCGTCACGCTCGTCGTCGCGTACAACAACGGCAGTTCCAGCCGGACAAATTACTGGGTCAACCACGGCAGTGACTGGACAACCGAAAGCAGTTCGACAACCTTCGGTACATCATCGCTTGTCACTGGCTGGACGAACGCAGAGATCCGGGATGTCGGGTTATCCAGCACCGATGCAGCATTCACCCTCAATGGTAACAGTATCACGGCGACATCGCTCGGGACCGGTGCCTATTACAAGTACGATGCATTCAACGTCACCGACAACCTTACTGCAGGGTCCGCCACCACCTTCGGGTTCACGAACGCAGCGTCTTCTTACAAGATTTCGCTTGCAACCCTCGCCGTGAAATACCCGGCGGCCTCGGCAGTCGCACCGGTCGCTTCGTTCACCGCGAACATGACTTCAGGTACTGCCCCCCTGACCGTGAACTTCACCGACACTTCATCGAATTCGCCGACCGAGTGGCTCTGGGAGTTCGGCGACGGTTCGAACAGCACGGAGCAGAACGCGACCCACACGTATTCCTCCGCAGGGATCTACGCGGTCAACCTCACCGCAACGAACAGTGCCGGAAGTAACTCATCTGTCAAAGCTGGGTACATCTCGGTGACCAGTGGCGGAAGCTCCGGATCCGGCCTCGCAGACTCGGCTTGGCCGAAGTTCCAGCGGGACAACAATAATTCCGGCCTGTCTCCCTATGTCGGTGCACAGACCAATGATGTTTTATGGACATATACGACAGCGGGAAATATCTATGGATCACCGGTGATAGGATCGGAGGGAACCATCTATGTTGGAACTTACGATAATAATCTGTATGCAGTAAATAAGAACGGAACTCTCAAGTGGAGCTACACATCCGGGGGGAAAATATATGGCGCCCCAGCGATAGGGTCAGATGGGACTATCTATTTTGGCAATATTGGTGACAAAAAGATATATGCCGTAAATCCCGACGGCACTCTGAATTGGACATACACTACGGGAGGTATAATTTATGGGTCTCCTGCGATCGGATCTGACGGGATTATATACATCGCAAGTTTTGACAAAAATATATATGCGCTGAATAGCGATGGCACCCTTAAATGGAATTACGCAACTGGAGGGAGTATAGAATCATCTCCTGCAATTGGATCTGATGGAACCATCTATATTGGAACTTATGGCGACAAAAAAGTGTACGCTTTAAATTCTGATGGATCGCTGAAATGGAATTACACCACGGGAGGCGCAATGATGGGATCTCCTGCAATTGGATCTGATGGAACTATCTATATTGGAAATTATGGTGACTATAATGTGTATGCATTTAACCCCGATGGGACACTTAAATGGAATTACACAACTGGAGGAAAGATATATGGGTCACCAGCGATCGGATCCGAAGGTACCATCTATATCGGAAGTTATGATAAAAATGTATATGCGCTGAATAGCGATGGCACCCTTAAATGGAATTACACTGCAGGGGGTACAATTGAAGGGACTCCCGCGATCGGATCCGACGGGACAATTTATATCGGAAGTTACAGCGATAAATCGGTGTATGCCATTAATTCTGATGGATCGCTGAAATGGAATTACACCACGGGAGGCGCAATATACGGATCTCCTGCAATTGGATCCGACGGGATCGTTTACTTTGGAAGTTATGACAAAAAGATGTATGCTTTCGGCACGCTTACTCCAGTCGCGTCCTTCACTGCGAGCAACACCTCCGGCGATGCTCCCTTTACGGTCACATTTACCGATCAGTCATCCTACAACCCGACTGCATGGACCTGGGACTTTGGTGACGGCGATTCCACCAACGCAACCGTCCAGAACCCGGTACATACCTATGCATCGGCCGGAACCTACACGGTGAACCTCACTGTTACAAACACCGCAGGCAGTAACACGACGATGCAGGCCAGGTATATCACGGTGAGTACACCACCTGTGAAGATCGATCCCTCGCTCTTCACCGGTCATTACCGGGCATATGTCAATGGGACACCCACTGCTCTCACTGATTACCAGGTGAAGTTCGTCCTGTACAACGTGACCGGTACGGATTCTTCGGAGAACATCCACCTGACGGGGATTGCCCAGCCAGATTACAACGATGTCCGGTTCGCCCTCTCCGATGGCACCCAGTTGAATTACTGGATGGAAACTCCGACCGGTACAGACAACGCAACCTTCTGGGCTAAGGTTCCCTCCATTCCGGCGGGATCGGACAATTCCGTTGCCGTGGATATTTATTACGGGAATTCGACTATCGAAAGTGGAGCGGACGGCGATGCGACATTCCCCCTGTTTGATAACTTTGACGAGTCCTCCCTGAATACCACAAAATGGACGCTGGTATCAGGGACAAGTCCGACAGCCGGCAATTCGCTGTTAAATCTGAAGGGAACGACACGGGTTCATTCCAATACATATTTTGGTACTAACGCATCGATCCGGTCCTACGGAAACCTGTATGGGTATATGCAACTGATAGGTTTCAAAGAGGCCACTTCAGGAACCAATGATGTCTATGTAATGGTTGCAGGCAGTGCCCGGACACTTTCTTTCTATACGTATGTAGATACTGTCCTCGTAACTCCTGCCACAGATTGTGGAACCCTGTCAGACACTTACCAGAATATGGAGATCTCATGGAATTCCACAATGGCGACTTATCAGGTAGGTAATAATTCACCAGTGGTCAGAGACAGCGCTCAAAATGCGACATTGCCTGTATACTTATACTCGAGTTCGAATTCGAGAATCGGATATTATGACTGGATATTCGTGCGCCAGCTCGCCGATACCGAACCCACGGTGTATCAGCCGGAAAGTCTTCCTGTAGCCGGTTTTAGTGCAGACGCGACGACCGGGGCAGCTCCCCTCACGGTTCAGTTCACAGATGCTTCAACCGGCTTCCCTTCAACCTGGGCCTGGGATTTCAATAACGATGGTGTTGTGGACAGCACATTGCCGAATCCGACGTACAAATATTCGTCAGCCGGAACCTATACAGTCAACCTCACGGTAAGCAATGCCGGTGGGAGCAACAGTATGGTGAAATCTGACTTTATCACGGTTTCGGAGGCTGGAACCGCACCTCGTGCATTGTTCTCTGCGAATACCACGTCAGGAACAGCGCCATTGATCGTAGCATTCACGGATGAATCGACCGGTGTTATAACCAGCTGGGTATGGGACTTTGGCGATGGGACAAATGCAACAACTCAGAATGCAACCCACAGATACTCAACCGCCGGGAAATATACCGTCAGTCTCACGGCCACTGGTCCAGATGGATCAGATACTCTCTCAAAAGCGGATTATATTTCCGTGACAACAGAAGTCCCCGGAGTTGATCTTTCCGGGACGGCCGCATATGCCACAACGTTTGCCCACTACAACAACACGATCACGGCAACCATTCGGAACGGTGGTACGGAGAACGCCACCGCGTTCAATGTCACCCTCGGGATCGATGGCAACAGTACAACCCTGGGAATTCCCGCCCTGGCTGCCGGTAACAGCACCACCGTCAGTATCACGGATGCCGCCGATCACCTGGTGAACGCAACCGTTGCCCTGAACCTCACTATCGATCCGGAAAACGCCGTTCCCGAATCCAGCGAAACGAACAACAACTACTCAGCCACGGCTACCATGATCTACAACGGGTATGCCGGCCACCGGTGGAGTTCCGGGGACGACCTCACGACCAAGAAGGTAATAGACATCCGCGGCGATTCGCTTGCATCCCTCGGGAACAGCATATATGGATCCGATACCGTTTCCTGGACATCCTCGGATCTGCCTATTCCTGAGGGGGCGACCGTACAGGAAGCCCTCCTGTATGTTCCCTACACCTGGGACTGGCAGGGAAACATGCTGGGAACGACCACGATGACCTTCAACGGGGTCACGGTTCCCCATGACGCCCATTACCGGGAGCAGAAGGACTGGGGAGCCTGGTCGAACTATGCGTACGGGGTGTTCATCTACAACGTGACCGGCCGGTTCAACGCATCGGGCAACACCGCATCGTTCAACCACAGTTACGCCCCGGTCCGGGGCATGAACCTCGTGGTCGTGTACGAGGATGCGAACGCGACCGAGAAACAGATCTTCATCAATGACGGTTTCGATATGCTGTTCGCCTCGTCCAGTTACTACACGACCCCGGAGACAGCCACGGCCTATGCACCGTTCAATGGTCCCGAAATCAACCTGAGCCGGGTGAAATCGGCGACCATCACGAGCTCGATCAGCCGTGGCAGCGGGCGGGGCACGATGCTCTTCAACGGGAATACCTGGACCGGCTACTGGGCACCCGGGGCCGGGGAAGTCGGCCTCAATTCAACAGACATCACGCCCTACCTGACCGCAGACAACAACACGGTCCTGATCCGGAGTCCCGATGAAGGCTGGGGTATCGAAGCGTATCTTGCGATCCTCAAGGTCGAGTATGAAGGAACGACCGCAGTTGCACCGGTCGCCTCGTTCACGGCAAGCAACATGTCCGGAACCGCCCCGCTTCTCGTGGCATTCACCGACACCTCAACGAACTCCCCGACCAGCTGGACGTGGGACTTCGGTGACGGAGCGAGTGCCACTACCCGGAATGCGACGCATACGTATACGGCGGCCGGCAATTACACGGTTCGCCTCACGGCAACGAACCGTGCCGGGAGCAGCAGTACCGTGAAGTACATCCTGGTCAGTAAAGCGGTCTCCGCACCGGCAGCCGGGTTCAGCGCCAACAAGACCGAAGGCGACGTGCCGATGAGCGTGAAATTCACGGACAAGTCCACGAATTCGCCGACAAACTGGAACTGGACGTTCGGTGACGGCAACACATCTACGGTGCAGAACCCGGTCCACACGTACGCGGCGGCCGGGACCTACACCGTGTCACTGACCGCTTCGAACAGTGCGGGGAGCGATGCGGTCACGAAATCCGGGTATATCACGGTCGTTGCGCCGGTTGTTACGAGCAACAGTTTTGCGGTAACCGGGGTCAGCACCGCGACGAACGGGACGTCGCAGGAAGTATCGATTGACACGACTGCTGCGAACGTAACGAAATCCGGAAATACGGTCACGGTCAACGCGACCGGCAGCTGGTCGGAGCTTGCGATCACCATGACCGACCCGGTGGATACGAACGCGACCACCATCAACGGCACGGTAGCAGCGGTCACGGCAGTAACGGAACCGGTCACGGCAACGGTAGCTTCTGCAGGTACATCCACCGTCCAGATCCAGCTGAACATGACCGGAATGCCGTCATCGACTGCGGCCATCACCCAGACGATTACCAAAGATCCGGATCCGACCGCCCAGAGTGCGTTCACGGTGGCGGCGACGGGTGCGGGGAAAGAGATCGAAGAGATTGCCTACACGATCAACGTCGCAAAGACCAACCTCGCGAATGCAGGGGACGGCGGGATCATCCGGTCCGCCACCCTGACAATGACCGTCAGTTCATCCTGGGTTGCGGCCCACGGAGGTACCGGCAGCCTTGTGGTTATGAGAATGGCTGACGATGGCACAACCCAGATCCTGACCCCGACCGTGACCGGGCCGGATGGATCCGGTAACTACGTCCTCACGGTGGTCTCCCCGAGCGGTCTCTCGACATTCTCGGTTGCGGCGGTCACCACGGCATCGTCATCCACCACAACGGCAGCATCCGGTGAGAGCGAGAGTTCCAGCGACGACAGCGCCAGCTTGTCATCGGTAACGCCGGGATCCGGTACCCGTCTTGCGAGCATCTCCACGAGTTTCCCGTCGATCGCGTCCGGCGAATCTTCCACCATTGCCGTGAACCAGGTGGCTACCACAGCCGTCCCGTACGGGATCAGCTCCGTGCAGATCACGGCCGCCGGCGGGATATCCGCAAGCAGCCTGCTTGTATCCGATGGCAGCAATGTCGACACGTCCCAGCTGGACGGCAGGCCGGTTGCCGGTATCACCCGGATAGAAGCGGTCGGCGTGAACCCATCCTCCATCAGCAGTGCGGTCATAACCTTCGCGATCAGCAAATCATGGCTGACGGAAAACGGCCTCGCAACATCCGATGTGGTCCTTGCCAGGAACTCCAACGGGAACTGGGTTGAACTCCCGACATCGTTCTCCTACCAGTCGGGAGACACGTACTACTTCACGGCGACTACCCCCGGGTTCTCGTACTTCGCGGTAACGAAAAAGTCCGCAGATGTCACCGCGACTACGGCTGCTACGGCCACTGTCGCAGCGGCATCTCCGGAAAATGAACCAGCTGCGGCAACTCCTGTAGTCGCATCGGTGACTGCACAGTCCACGACTGTCCAGGCCGCAAATCCGGGAGTGACCTCTGCCGCTACAGCGGTCCCGACCGCCAAATCCGGGAGCATGCCCATTGTGACTCTCGGTATCATTGGTGCGGCACTTGTCATCGCTGTGCAGGCAATCGCATTCTGCAGACGGGGGAAGATACGCCGCTAACACCGGGACCCCTTCCGGAAACCTCTTTTTGTCAGACTTCGGGGCAGTCCCAAGACCATTTCCGTTTTCTTCCCGGGATATCGGTATCGGCAGGCAACAGGTGGCCCGACGGGGTACCCCGCATCTCCAGCCCAGTTCCATTCCGACCCCCGGAACCAGACCCCTTTATATACTCCATTTCTCCGTCGGTACAACCAGCCCCGCCAAGGGGTCTTCCGGGCACGATCTCAGGGCCGGATGGGGAAACTATCGATCCGAAAACCGGGTGCCGGGAAGGGGCCTTTAATTTACAGCTGCAAACTCCCTGATTTTTCGTTTTTTTGCCGTTATTCGCGTTATACGGGAAGATTTTTCCAGCCGGGAATTTAATTCAGCTCCCGGCCCCGGGAAAATCCGGATCTAGGGGGAATCCTGGGCTGAATCGGGCCCGGATTCGGGTGGGAGAGACAGGGTCCGGATCAGGTCAGGGTTCCTGTGGAAACGGGGGTTCCCAGGATGGAAAAAAGTATCCCTGCACGAACATCTGCATGTCGAAAAGCAGATCTACGTGACCGCATGCTCTTCCCGGAACCGCAGGACCGGCGCAAAATTTTCGGGGTCCCGATATTTCCGGATATTCTTCAATCTTTTCGGAATCACCATGAAATAAAAGAAGAACGTTCCATCATGGGTACTTTGTGGAGGTTACTTCCTGGGAAGACGGGCCTGGGGGGATTCGAACCCCCGACGTCCGGGTTAGAAGCCCGGCGCTATGTCCTGGCTAAGCCACAAGCCCCTGGCGCCTGATAGTATCGCTTTCCCGGGTAATTAATCCTTTTTTGCATCCTGCCGAAAAGTCCCGAATGGATCGTTTCTTCATGGATTCCGGAAACCGCTGCCGGGGGGATTCGACTCATTAAACCGGACCTGGAATATCCGGCATGCATCACGCAAAAAAAGAATGAAAGAAGAAAATTATACTGCCTTTTCTTCGGCTTCCGTGGATTCCGGTACCGGGGCAGGTTCCTTCTCGATTGGCTGGAGGACGATCGGTCCGGAGACTTCGTGCTCCTCGATAATTAAGTGGGACGGAGTGGGAAGCTTGTGGCTGCCGTTGCGGAGGGCATCCTTTATCTTGTCAAGGTACTGGGGTACCGACCAGACCGAGAAGACTTTCTGGTTATGGGAAACCCGGGCTGCAGTACCTACGGCTTTTCCGAATGCAAGCCGCATCCCTTCGGAAACACGGTCCGCACCTGCACCGGTTGCCTGCTTGTTCTCACGGAGAACATGGTGGGGGTACACCCGTACCTTGAAGTGGAAGTTCATCCTTCCGACTTCCTTGAGAAGCCTGCGGTTGACACTGATACGTGCTGCTTCAAGGGAACTGTGCCGGATCTGGCAGGCTTCTTCTGCTATCAGACTGATCTCCACCGGAAACTCCTGGGAGAGATTGCCCAGATCGAATTGGGTGATCTTACTCCCCGGTACCCCGCCCATGTATTCACGGCGGGTGTACGCTTTCTTGGAGATTGGGGTGTACATCTTTCCTGGTTTTCTTACCATCGCTCAACACTCCTCACGACTATTCGTGCTATATTAAAACGACTGGAACTCACATAAACCTTACTGGATAGAACAGTTCCGGTTTATCAGGTCCAGAACCTCCCGCCGTACTTCCGCGAACTCCGCACCGGTCCGGTTTCGCGGGCGGGGAAGATCGATATCCACGATTTTGCAGATCCGTCCCGGGCGGGGCGTGAGTACGACAATCCTGTCTGACAAGTACACGGCTTCATCCACGCTGTGGGTGATGAACAGGATCGTCTTCTTGGTCTTTTCCCAGATATCCAGGAGTTCCTTCTGGAGCATGTTCCGGGTCTGGGCATCCAGCGCCCCGAACGGTTCGTCCATCAGGAGAATCACGGGATCGAGAGCCAGCGCACGCGCAACGGCTACCCTCTGGCGCATTCCTCCGGAAAGTTCGGAAGGATAACTCTCCCGGAACTGGGTGAGGTGGACCAGGTCCAGGTAATGTTCGGCCACCTTGTACCGTTCCTCGCGGGGGATTCCCTTCATCTCAAGCCCGAACGCGGTATTATCTATGACGCTGCGCCACGGGAAGAGCGAATACTCCTGAAAGACAAAACCGATGTTCGGGTTCGGGCCCTCGATCTTCTCCCCGTTGAGGATGATATCCCCGGATCTGACCTCTTCGAGTCCTGCGACAAGCCTCAGGAGCGTGGTCTTCCCGCAGCCCGACGACCCCAGGATGCAGACAAACTCCTTGTCCCTGACATCGAGATCGATATGGTCCAGTACCTGCAGGGTCGTCCCGTCATCGCGCGGGAACGAATGGCTCAGGCTGCGGATCTGGAGGTTTCCCATCTTATGCCACCTCCCCGGTCCGCCACTTCAGGAAGTGCCGGTCGATGTAATACCTAAATACCATATCGATGAGAAGCCCGATCAGTCCGAGAAGGATCATATAGACTACGACACAGTCCATCCGGTGGAGATTGTAGTACTGCCAGAGGTTCTTGCCCAAGCCGTAGTTAGAGACCCCGAAGAGTTCGGCTGCAACAAGACACATCCACCCGACACCGGTTGCGATCCGGATGCCTGCTGCGATGGAGGGGAGCGCAGCAGGAAAAGCAATATGCCGGATAAGGTCCCTGCTCTTCGTGCACCCGAGCATTTTTGCCGCTTCGACATAAATCCGGGGAATGCTACGGAACCCGCTGTAGGTATTGATGATGATCGGAAAAACCGCGCCGACAAAGATTACGAACCCTGCCGAATAGATGGTCAGGCCGAACCAGATGATGGCGAACGGGATCCAGGCGAGGGGAGGGATCGGCCGGAGGATCTCGATGATCGGATCCAGGAAGGCATCGAACTTCCGGCTCCAGCCCATTGCGATACCGATGGGGATACCGACTGCAAGTGCTGCAAGAAGCCCGATCCCGAAATGGATGAGACTGGCTTCAAAATCGAGGGCGAGCGTACCGTTCCCCAGAAGTTCCAGAAATGCGGAGAAGACATCGGTCGGCGCAGGGAGGATGAAGCTGTACCTGACAATGACCTCGGCGACAATCTCCCAGATGAGGAGTGCGAGGAGGAGCGCGAGAGCGCCCAGCCACCAGTACCGGTTGATCTGTTTCAGGTTTTTCATTCACTCACGCATCCTGCTTTTCCGGCGGACGGGCCCCGTGCCATTCTCTTCCGGATCCGGGCTCCGGCGCTCGCTTGGATTCTCACCTTAGGGAATTTTCCGGAATAACTGAATAACTTACCTCAAAAAAAGCGGGTGCGGTTTTATCCATGGATATTTTTGTAGAAGCTCATGTCAAAGAGCTGGTCCTCGGTCAGGTTTGCCTTAATGTACCCGAGGTTGTACTGGATTGCCGCATAGTCGAGGACCGGTTTCACGATGATACTGGGATCGCTGTTCCAGCTCCCGTCCCACTCGTTCAGGGATGCCGTGACATCGGAGAGTTTTGCGCCGGTGGTATTGGAGAAGATTCCGGCTGCTTCCTCCAGGTTTGCCTCATTGTAGGCGACGGCCTTTTCATGGGTTTTGAGGATCTGCATCACAATCTCCGGGTGCTCCCGGATCAGTTTGCCGCTGACCACCAGGACGCAGCAGGTGTGGTTCGGGTACATCTCGCCGGAATGAAGCACGATGGTACCTTTTCCCTGATCCACGATGGTGCTTGGCGACGGGGTGGGCAGGAAGACTCCGTCAACCTTGCCCGCAATGATCGCAGTCACTGCATCCCCGGGTCCCATGGGGGTGATCGTGAGATCCTTATCCGGGTTGATATTGTTCTCTTTCAGCCAGTTCCGGAGGATAGTATCCTGAATGGTTCCCGCCGGGAACGTTGCTATCGTCAGGCCTTTCAGGCTTGCGGGACCGGTATAGTTCAGTCCGGAGCGGAGGACAAGGTCCGAACCCTGGGTGTTGACACCTGCAATGATCTTGGCGTCAAGCCCGGTGCTTATGGCGCTTAATACCGGGGCGGATCCGACATACGCGACATCAAGATCTCCCGCCAGCATCGCCTGCATTTCGGGAGCCCCGGTGGGGAAGACCTTGTCGGTGACATTTACCACGCCGTAGGGGGCAAGGTCCTGCTGGAACCAGCCTTTTGCCATCGCCGTGGTCTCTGCCATCTGGTGGGTGCTGGGCTGATACCCGATCCGGATTTCCTTTATCGTGGTTGTGTTCGAAGTACCTGCTGACTGGGTACAGCCTGCTGTCAGAACGAGAAGAACCAGAGCAACGGCAGCGAAAACCGCTACGCCAACTTTCCATGAACGCATGGGGATCTGTTTCATTTCAGACATAAAAGTATTATCGAACTGGCGGTTCGTTTATGGACAATTGGAAAATATTTCTCCAAAAAAATTCCTAATTGTCCCAAAGTTCCATTATCTTTGTCCACTTTCCGGGAAAATGTTCCGGCAAATTTTGGACAAAAAGAAAAAGATTTTTAATATTTAACCCTATTGTGTCTTACTTATGATACAAAATGATCCGATAGACCGGCTTATCAGGGCTGCCCTCATCTCGGATGAGGAGTTTGTCCTCGTGATGAATGCCCTCCTGAAGCACGATCTCCGGATCAGTATCCGCGAACTGTCGGATATCAGCGGGATTGCCCAGAGTTCACTGTATAAGATCCTGCATGGGAAACGATCCCCCAACATCAGCACCGTCCGGGCAATCGTGAAAGCCCTCAAAACCCTGTACCATATCAGTGAAGGGGAGTTCATCGGCCTGATCGTTGCGCGGCCGGTTCTTGAAGTGATTGAAGAGCGGACTGGCGAGGTTGATGGAAAACGCGTACGGATCCGGGAATACCCGGTCCACACAATGGAGGACGCAATTATTGCAGCGGTCCGGGCCGAACGGGAAGGAGCGACCGCCATCGTCTGTGCACCGATTGTATCCAGCGTGATCGAGCAGCTGGTCCATATCCCGGTTGCAACCATCATCCCCCGGGAATCGGTCCAGCGGGCAATCGAACTTGCCGCGAGAAAGGCGTGGCTTTAATCTCTTTCCTGCGCACGTAGTAGGTATGGATTCTCCGGTGGTGGCCTGATGGGAAACGATGTTATCCGGCAGGGGAGACTGACCGCTGACAGATCCGGGGATATTGCGGTTTTTCTCTCCTCGATGAAGGCGGACCGCTTCATCGCGCAGGCAGATGTTCTGGTCGATATCGCCCATGTGGTGATGCTGGAGCGCCGGCATATCCTGGATACCGGAACCGCAGGAAAACTCCTCGCAGTCCTCGTGCGTCTTCATGAGGAAGGCGTCCCTGAGGTGGCATTCGACGAGGGGTTCGAAGACATCCATGCAGGGATCGAGTCGCTGATAATCGCCGAGACCGGAGCTGAAACCGGTGGCAGGATGCACATGGGCAGGTCCCGGAACGATGAAGTGGCGACCTGTATACGGATCCGGATCCGGGCAGATCTCCTGGAACAGATGGCATCCCTCATCCGGATTCGCGAGATCCTTCTTACCCTTGCGGGGAAGCATACCGGGACCGTCATGCCCGGCTTCACCCATTTCCAGCATGCCCAGCCCACGACGCTTGCCCACCATCTTCTCGCATACGAGCAGGCGTTCTCCCGGGACTTTGCCAGGCTCGGTGAGGCATATGCCCGGGTGAACATGAGTCCCCTGGGCGCTGCGGCTTTTGCGTCCACCGGTTACCCCATCGACCGGGATCTCACGGCAGGGCTTCTCGGTTTCGACGGTCTCGTCCTCAATACGATGGACGCGGTCGCCACCCGGGATTTCGCGATGGAAGTCCTCGGAGATCTCACGATTCTCATGACTACCGTGAGCAGGCTCTGCGAAGAGATGATTATCTGGAGTTCGGCGTTTGTCCGGTTCGTCGATCTCGACGAGGCGTTCTGTTCCACGAGCTCGATCATGCCGCAGAAGAAGAACCCGGACACCGCCGAGATCATGCGGGCGAAGTCTGCATCGGTCCTTTCGGCTTACACGGGTGCGGTTGTTACCGTAAAGGGTCTCCCGATGAGTTATAACCGGGACCTCCAGGATCTCACGCCGCATGTCTGGCGCGGCATGCAGGATACCGCAATCAGCCTCCGGATCCTCGGCAGCCTTCTTGCGGGCGCGAAGTTTAACGCAGCACGCATGGCGGAAGAGGCGGGAAAAGGTTATTCTACGGCAACGGAACTCGCAGACACCCTCGTACGGAACTATGGCCTGCCGTTCAGGACGTCCCACAATATCGTGGGCCGGGCAGTGCAGAAAGGGGACCTCTCGCTTGCAACGCTGGATGCAGCGGCACGGGAACTTACCGGAGCAACCCTTTCAGCGAAGGGACTTACGGAAAAGGAAGTGCTCGCTGCCCTTGATGTACAGAACTCCGTTGCCCTCCGGAAAGCGGCAGGCGGACCTGCTCCGGAAGCGGTCGGCGCCGCACTCCGGGACCGGCAGGAGCTTCTTGCGAAGGACACGGCGATCCTGGAAAAGCGAAGAGCGCAGGTCGCTGAAAAGGAAAAAGCACTCATTGAGACAGCGCAGAGGATGATACCATAACGACACTCGAAGCAGGAGATATTGTTGCATTCTCTTTTGCAGGGACAGAGAAACAGGGCGTGTACATTACCGACCGGGATGGTTTTGCTGTTGTCAAACTGTCAAGCGGGTACAACCTCGGCATACCGGCAGCAGGTTGCCGGTTCATTGAGCGGCCGCAGGCAGCTGCCCCGGCACCTCCTGCAATCTCCCAGGACCCCGGCCTTCCGGAGCTTGCCATCATCTCGACCGGAGGTACGATCGCAAGCAGGATCGATTATCGTACGGGAGCTGTGACCAGCCAGTTCAATGCCGAGGATATCCTTCGGGCAATCCCGGGTCTCTCGGGCATCGCCCGGTACCGCACGCTCCAGCTCTACCAGATCCTCTCGGAAAACATGACCCCTGCCATCTGGCAGGAACTTGCACAGGCAATCCATAAGGAGATCGAGGGAGGGGTCTCCGGTATTATCGTTACCCACGGGACGGATACGATGGCATACTCGGCGGCGGCAATAAGTTTCATGCTCGATACCCCGGTCCCGGTTGTTTTTGTGGGTTCCCAGCGGTCTGCCGACCGGCCAAGCAGCGATAACGCGATGAATGCTCTCTGCAGCGCGAGTGCGGCAACCGGGGATCTCGGCGAAGTTGCGGTGGTCATGCACGCGACAACGAACGATGACCGGTGCGCAATCCACCGGGGCACCCGGGTCAGGAAGATGCATACGTCTCGGAGGGATGCGTTCCGGAGCATCGGGATGCAGCCTCTCGGATATGTGGAGTATCCCTCTCTGGACGTCACGCTCGGACCCGATGCCGTGCGGCGGGGTGAGAAGAAACCGGGACTCCACAGCCGGCTCGAAGAGCATTGCGGCCTGGTCCAGTTCTATCCCGGGATGCCTGCCGAAGCGCTGAAAGCATTCGAAGGATACCGCGGTCTTGTCATCTCTGGAACCGGCCTCGGCCATGTCACGACCCGGTGGATCGTGCCCCTCAAAAATCTCATCGATGCCGGGACCGAGATTGTCATGACCTCCCAGTGCCTTCATGGCAGGGTGTGCGACCGGGTATACGATACCGGGCGCGACCTTCTCAATATCGGCGTTGTCGAAGGCGGGGACATGCTTCCGGAAACTGCGCTCGTGAAGATGATGTGGGTGCTTGCGAATTCCCGGGATCGCGAGGAAGCCAGGGCGATGATGGGACGGGATCTCAAAGGCGAGTGCATGCGGAGGTCGCTCCATGGATTATAAGGCAGTCGGCCTCAGGGCAGGGATCGAGATCCACCAGCAGCTCGATACCCGGGAAAAACTTTTCTGCCACTGCGAAACAAGGCTCCGGAACACGGAAGAGCACAGTGGCGAATTTTTCCGGTATCTTACCGCAACCCGGAGCGAGATGGGGGAGATCGACCGGGCCGCCCAGGAAGAGATGAAGGCGGACCGGAAATTCACCTACTACACGTACGATACCACCTGCCTTGTCGAAAACGACGAGGAACCCCCTGCGCCTATGAATCCCGAGGCGCTCGATGTCTGTCTCACGATTGCGAAGATGTTTGCAATGACCCCGGTCCCGCAGGTCAACACCATGAGGAAGCTTGTGATCGACGGCTCCAACACGAGCGGGTTCCAGCGCACGGCACTCATCGCAATGGGCGGGACCCTCCCGAACGGCGGGGTCCTCGAAACCATCTGCCTTGAAGAGGAAGCGGCCCAGAGGGCGGGTAACGACACCTTCTCGCTCGACCGGCTGGGGATCCCCCTCGTTGAGATCACGACCTCACCCTGCATGCACACTCCGGAAGAAGTGCAGCAGGTTGCAGAGTACCTGGGGATGGTCCTCCGTTCGACGGGCCGGGTAAAACGCGGCCTCGGCACCATCCGGCAGGACATCAATATCTCGATAGCGGGAGGATCCCGGGTCGAGATCAAGGGCGTGCAGGAGCTCGACCTGATAGCAGAAGTCGTCAGGAGGGAGATTGCACGGCAGCAGGGCCTTCTTGCAATCCGGGACGAGCTGAAAAAGCGCGGCGCACACCCGGTTCCCGGAAGTACCGATGTAACCGGCCTCTTCAGGGATACACAATCCGGCGTCCTCAAAAAGGCAAAATCGATCCTTGCCGTCAGGCTCGCGGGATATGCCGGCCTTGTCGGGAAAGAGCTCCAGCCGGGCCGCAGGCTCGGGAGCGAGATGTCAGATTACGCCAAGAAATGCGGGGTCGGCGGGATCTTCCATACCGACGAACTCCCGGCGTACGGGGTCACGGTAGAAGAGGTCTCCTCGCTTCGGTCGGCGATGCAGGCCGGGGATTCCGACTGCATCGTCCTGGTCTCCGGAAGCAGCAGGAAACAGGCGGAGTGTGCCGCATCGCAGGTCCTCCATCGGGCAGCACTGGCACTGGATGGAGTTCCCGAAGAGACCCGGAAGATGCTGGAAGAGGGAAGCACCGCGTACATGCGCCCCCTGCCCGGAGCGGCCAGGATGTACCCGGAGACGGACGTCATCCCGGTTACCATCGATACCGCCCGCTGGGAGAGACTCGCTGTCCCCCGGCTCCTGACGGAACGCGCAAAACAGTTTGCCACGGATTACGGTCTCGACGAATCGCTCGCACGCCAGATGGCATTCTCGGAGCGTCTCCCAATCTTCGAACGCGCAGTTGCGGAAGGGATCCGCGCCTCCCTTGCCGTGCGCACCCTCCTCGCCACTCTCAAAGAGATCCAGCGCGAGGGAACTGATATCTCGGGAGTATCAGATGACGACATTCTCGGGGTCATGAAAGCCGTTGAGGCCGGAAAGGCCGCAAAGGAAGCGATTCCCGGTATCCTCACGGATATTGCCGGGGGGACGGGCCTCGATGCCGCAATCGGCCGGCAGGCACCTGCCATGAGCCGTGCGGATCTGGAAGGGATTGTCCGGAAGATCCTGGAAGAACGCAGGGAGTTCGTGAGCCAGAAGGGAATGGCTGCGCTCGGCCCGCTGATGGGAGTTGTCATGGCAGAGGTGCGGGGATCGATTGACGGCAAACTGGTGAGCGAGGTCCTCAGAACCGAACTTGCAAAAGCCGTCCCGAAAACCTGATGGGGTAGCCAACATTTATCATCGAAGCTGCGCAACTAGATAAGGAGTTCATTATGGGAAAGACAGGAACTACAAACTGGGTACAGGTCAAGGGCGCGAAGGGCCAGATTCGGCTTGTTCCGAAAGCAGAAGGCGAGCTGAAGAGGCCGGGCCCGAACCAGCGGTTCAGGGCAGGGGCAACCGTCAAGATGCTCGAACCCGCAGAGGGTGAAGGCCGGTTCGGCGGCCGGAGCGGCGGAAGGGGCGGCCGTGGCCGTCGCGGCGGAAACCGTGGCGGAACACCCGAGCCGACCGCGAGCCCGGTCATCCGGAAAGCAATGCGCAGGGCAAAAGTCTCAATCCTTGGCGCAAAGACCTCCAAGGCCAAGTAAACCCAGAATATCCAATTTTCCATCTGTTTTTTTCCGGTGTTATGGTTAACCCGGTCACAACGCTCTTCTCCTGACGGGATGCATGTATTGTATGGACACAAAGACCGCGGTAAAGACGTACCAGTTTGCCGAGCGTGGGAAGTCGCTTCTGATCATCTGCTCCCAGCTCCTCACCGCACTGCCCAGTTTTCCGGAAGGGGAACGGGCAGGGGGAAAACGCATGCTGCTGCTCCTGATGGAATCGGCGCGTTCGGAACTTGGATTTGCAGTCGGGGCTACCGGCCAGCGTGAGTTCCAGAACGGGATTGACCGGATGAACCTTGCAATCGGCCTTGTCGAGAGCGAGCAGTACGGCCCTGCCACCCTGAAAATAAGCGAGGCGATGACGGCAACCACCACGGCCGCACAGGAATCCTGGCAGATCCTCAATGACAACGGACTTCTCTGATTTTCGAACGTTTCTCGCGGCGAGAAGATCGGTGAGGGCGTACCAGGATACGCCCCTTACTGAGGAGGAGATCGGTTTCATCCTCTCCTGTGCAGGTACTGCGCCATCGGCAGGAAACCGGGAGGCGTGGGACGTTCTTGTCGTCACCGACCAGGAGCTGAAGTGGGCGCTCGCCCAGGCGGCGTTCGATCAGCCCCATGTGGAGCAGGCACCGGTATTATTCGTTGTCTGCGCCAATTACATACGATCCATGTCCAGGTACGGCGAGCGGGGCATCCTGTACGCGGTCCAGGATGCGACCATTGCCGCCACGTACATGATGCTTGCAGTGCATGCACAGGGGCTTTCAAGCTGCTGGACCGGGGCATTCGAGGAGTCAGAAGTAAAAGGTATTCTCGATCTCCCGCAGCACATCAGGCCGATTGCAATTCTTGCGGCAGGCCGGGAATCGGATACGACCCGGGAGCGGACCGGCAGGATGCCCCTTGAGGAGCACGTTCACCGGGAGTACTGGTAACAAATATCCGAGGAAAAAAACCTAGAGGACAGTATCATGCCCGATTATCTGGTAACCATGGAATCCGCCTGGATCGTAAAGGATGTGAAAAGCCTTGACGATGCAGTGAGTATCGCGGTGAGCGAGGCCGGAAAGCGCCTGAACCCTGCGGCAAAGTACGTTGAAGTCGAGATCGGGATGCTTGCCTGCCCGCTCTGCGACCAGGAACTGAACAGCGCCCTCGTTGTCGCAGATACCGCGCTTGTCGGGCTCGTTCTTGAGATGAAAGTCTTCCGGGCAGACTCCGAAGAGCATGCATCCCGGATTGCAAAATCCGTGGTCGGGAAAGCCCTGCGGGAGATCCCGCTCAAGGTAATCGGGATTCAGGAGATAGAGTGATCCACGTCGTCGGCCATACGGCCATCGATCATATCAGCCGGGTTCCGGCCTTTCCGAAAATGAACGGGTCGACCCGGATAACCGACCGGAAGATCTATTTCGGCGGCGGCGCCGCAAACATTGCGGCAGGGATTGCGGTCCTCGGGGAAAAGGTGACGCTCCACTCGGCGGTGGGCGAGGATTTCCCGGGCAGCGATTACGAGAAATGGATGGAAAAACTGGGAATCGCCCGGGATTTTTTTGAGGTCCCGGATACCCACACCCCGACGGCATTCATGTTTACGGATGACGCCGGGGATCAGTGCACCTTCTTTGAGTGGGGGGCTTCCCGCATTTTCTGCGAAGCGCAGGCCCCTTCCTTACCGTTCGTGCATATGGCGACTGCGGATCCCGCCTTCAATGTGCAGGTCGCACAAAAGAGCAGATTCGCATCATTTGATCCCGGCCAGGATGTCTTTCTGTATTCGAAGGAACAGCTGGCCGATCTCCTTGACCATATCGATATCCTCTTTGCCAACCGGCACGAGGTTGCCGTGATGTGCGAAAAACTGGGAACGACCGGGAAAGCCATCACGGAACGGGTCCCGACCGCAATCTTTACGGCAGGCGGCGAAGGAAGCATGCTGTACGAGGATGGACGGCAGCACCATATCCCCGCAATACCCGTTACGATGGCCGATCCGACCGGCGCAGGGGACGGGTACCGGGCCGGGTTCCTGACCGCCTATGTCCGGGGGTATTCCCCGCTCGAATGCTGCCGGGTTGGTACGGTGACCGCGTCCTACATCGTGGAGCATATCGGGTGCCAGACGCACCTTCCGACCTGGGCCATGATGGAAGAGCGGTACCGGAACCATTTCGGCGCTCTCCCCGCTACGGTGGAAGGAACGAGGAGGTTTTCCTGAAATGGCCTATGCTGCGCTGACCTCGGGGGGAAAAGATTCGGTTCTTGCCTGCCAGAAAGCTCTTGACGAAGGAATAAAAGTCGATACGCTGTTTACCGTCCGGCCCGCAAACCGGGACTCGTACATGTTCCACTCTGCAAACCTGGATGTCGTGAAGTACATCGCTGAAGCAGGGGGGATGCGGTACGTGGAGATCATGACCCCGGGGCAGAAGGAAGCGGAACTTTCCGATCTCGAATCGGGGATCGCGTCCCTCGGCTGCGACGGGCTTGTCACGGGAGCCGTCGATTCCGTATACCAGCGGGATCGTCTCGTTGCGATTGCAGAAAAGTATTCCCTCGATCTCTTTGCGCCGCTCTGGCACCGGGACCCGGAAGATCTCCTGAGGGAGGTTGCGGAGCGGATGGACGCCATCCTGATCGTGACCGCGGCGGACGGTCTTGACGAGAGTTTCCTGGGTGCCCATATCGATGCCGCATGTATTGAACGGATTAAAAAGGTCGCAGCAAAACGCAGGATCCATCTTGCCGGGGAAGGCGGGGAATATGAGACCCTGACGCTCAACGCTCCGTTCTACCGGTGCCCGATCCGGTACTCGTCGTCCCGGATCGTTTCGGCGGCAGGAAGACACGAACTGGTTCTCTCCGGGTTTTCCTTATGAAGATGCCGAGCGATGTCAAACTGGAGCGCCTGAGCAAGTATCTCTTCACGGCTCCCTCGTGGCAGCGCTCGCTTCTCATCATCGTGGTCCTGGGCCTCATCATCGATGCGGCGACATCCCGGGGTTTTACGGACTTCACCTTCACGGGAACGATTGCTTTTACCTTCCCTGCGCTGCTTGCGTTTTTCCTGACGAAGCCCCTGGTCGAACTGATCGGAAAGCCGATGACCTGGAACCGGTCTGCGCTCCTTGCGATGTCCTGCACGATCTTTTCGGTCATCATCACGCTCGTTGCGTTCATCGCGGCGCCGCAGCTCATCCCGTTCTTTTACGCGTTCGCGTTCGGATTCACGTTTGCTCTCAGGCTTCTCGTCCTCGTTGCGATTGCGGATTACCGGATCTCGCGGATGCTCATTCCCGCTGCAACCCAGAGCATTGGTGCGATAATCGCCGGAATGTGGCTTTTTACCTTGAACTACTACCTGTTCGGACTTTTTGTGCTCGTCATCTTCGGTATCCTTGCCGGAATCTTCATCTGGCTCATCGACCGGCCGCTCTACCGGGCGTTCCATGTCAGGGGCCTGAACTTCATCAATGCCCTCCTCGCCCATCTCACGGACGGATCAAAGAGCCTCGAAGACTTTTTCCGGGAGATCGGAGAGGAGGTGTTCGTTCCCCAGGTCAGTTTCTTCTTCCGGCGGGATTCCGGAACGGATGTGATTGTCACGATTCCGAACGTCCATCCCGGACCGATGGGGGAGATCGGGGGCGGGAACCTGCCGAAACTCATCCACAACTCCTTTGGGGAGGAGACGCTGGTCCCGCACGGCTGTGCGACGCATGATTTCAATCTCGTGTCGGAAAGTGAGATCGAAAAGATCGTTGCTGCCGTGAAAAAGTCCCGGGAAGGTGTCGGGTATTCCGGTCTTGCCAGCAGATCGGGCCGGGTCGCATGCGGGAGCGTCAGCCTTCTCTGCCAGCGGTTCGGGGACTCCATTCTGATCGTCGGGACCCGTTCCCCGGAGATGACCGAGGACCTTGACATCTCCATCGGGATGACCATCATGGCAGAAGGCCACCGGTTTTACCCGAACATCGGACTTATCGATGCGCATAACTGCATGACCTACCTGGCCGGGGCGGTCCTCCCTGCCACGCTCACGGCGACAGAATATTTCAAAGGGTCCGTCCGTGCGATGCAGGAATTCCAGGCAGCCGAAATGGTTTCCTTCCGGATTGGCGTATCCCATCATACGGTGCCGTTCAGCCGGGACGAGGGATTCGGCGACCTCGGCATCCAGACTCTCGTTGTCGAGGCGGGCGGGCAGAAGACCGCGTACATCCTTCTGGACGGGAACAATATTGCGGCCGGTGTCCGGGAGGAGCTGCGGGATACGGCTCTCGGTTACGTGGACGATGCCGAGATCATGACCACGGATACCCATGTCGTGAACACTATCACTGGGAAGAACCCCATCGGCCAGAACGTTCCTGCAGAGCAGATCATCCCCCATATCAGGGAAAGTATCGGGCAGGCCATAAGCGATCTCGGCCCTGCAGAATGTGCGGCTGCAACGGCGGAATGCGAACGCGTGGTTGTCTTCGGCTCGAACCGGATTGCCCAGCTTGCCAGCACGGTGAATGCGATGCTCATCTTCATTGCGCCGCTCAGTATCGCGGTCGTGCTTCTTGCATTCCTGCTGTCGCTGATTCTCTATACGGTCCTGATCTGACGACAGATAACACTCATTTTTCCCTGCCGTGCCAGAAAATTCCGAAAGATAAAAAAATAATATCTATGTACCGGAACAATGTGAAAAAGATTAAACATATTGAGTAAAATATACTTAGCATCCACAATTACGTTCCCTTCCTGTTATACCCACCTGCGGAACCCATGGAGCCTGTACATGATCAAAATCCTCCTTGTTGACGATCAGCCGGAATTCCTGGAGATAACCCGCATTTTCCTGGAAAAAGAGGGGAATATCTCGGTAGAAACCGCTTCGTCAGCGGAATCCGCACTCTCGCTCCTCACTTCACATAAGTACGATGCCATCGTTTCCGATTACGAGATGGGGGGAATGGACGGGATTGCATTTCTGGAAGAGTTCAAACGGATGGCGTTCGACAGGCCGTTCATCATTTTTACCGGACGGAGCCGCGAAGACGTCGTTATCCAGGCCCTGAACCGGGGAGCGGACTTCTATCTCCAGAAGAGCGGGGACGCGAAGATCCAGTATGCCGAATTGCGGAACATGATCCACCAGGCGGTGAGCAGGAAACGGATGGAAGAGGCCCTGATCCGGTCTGAGATCAATCACCGGACCATCGTCGAATGTACCGACGACTCTATCTATACGGTGGACCGGTTCGCCCGCTATCTCTTCATGAACACCCACCATATGAAACGGCTGGGAATCGAAGGCGGGGTATACGTAGGAAAAAGTTACGGCGATTACCATTCCCCTGCGGAAGCCGGGTCGTTTGAAAATTCCGTACGCCAGGTCATTGCCTCAAAGACCTCCCTCCAGGAAGAATATACCCGGAACGACCGCTGGTTTATCCGGAGGATCAGCCCGGTCTGGAACGAGACGCTGGAATCGGTGATCGCAGTTACGGTGGTATCCACGGAAGTCACCCAGCTGAAGAAGATGGAAGAGGAACTCAGGCGGTCTGAAGAGAACTACCGGGTTGTTGTCGAGGCGACCCGGGATTCCCTCTATACCGTGGATCCCGAGGGAAATTATCTTTTCATGAACGATCACCACAAAAAACGCCTCGGTATTCCGGATGACGGGTACAGGTCAAGGAATTACCGGGATTACCATTCCCCTGAGGACAGTTCCCGTTTCTCGGATCTCATTCACCGGGTCGTCACCACCCGTTCATCCGTTGAGGACCGGCATGGCAGTAACGGGAAATCCTATATCCGGCATCTTCATCCCGTCTATTCCAATTCGGAAAATACGGTTGCGGCAATTGCCGTGATATCGGTAGAACTGCCCGAAACTTCAGAAAATTTTCCTGCGGGGTCCCTGGAGACTCCCCCGTGCGGGAAAACGACACCCTGACCGGGCGGCCCGGATCCGGGTGAAGCGTTACCCTGTATCCCGTCCTCGTTCACCTGACAAGTATTTCCAAATACAACTTCGTTCAATTACATATGGAATCCAAAAGGTTCATTATACGGAACCCCCGTAGTGTAGCGGTCAATCATGCAGGACTTTGGATCCGGCGACACCAGTTCGAATCTGGTCGGGGGTATGTGGACAAAAGTTCGAATTGTTTCGTAATTCATTTAGGTAGACTGGTTGACCTTCAATTGTGCTTGGTACAACTATATCGTAAGCTGAATATTTTTCCGCTATCAGACCCGATTACACGAACCACACAATCGAAGTCGATCTTTTATCCGGTTTTAACCAAAGATGACGCGGCCCTGATCGAGGAGGTCATCGCAGAAAGGAGGACATTGTCATGCGCAGGACTTGGTTCTGGCTCGGCGAAGTGACCATGGCTGGTCTCCTAGCTGCGGTCATCGCGGTCCCGGCGGGGATCTGGTTCGCGGGGCGGACCAATCGCTTCTGGCGTTCATCGGGGTGGCGGTCCTATTCCTGCCGCTCTTCGTTTTCCTGCCGAAGCTAATTCGGCGCGGGAATCAAACGAATCGATTATCTCGTAATCACCCATCCTCATCAGGATCACATGAGTGGAACAAAAGATATCGCCGATAACTTTGAAGTCGGCGAAGTTTGGACGACCGATTACAAAAGAAGGAAGGCAGACGAAACACCTGAGAGTTACGAGGCATACCGGACTTATGTCAAAGCCCTGGATAAACTTGAGAAGAATGGTGCAACGATAAAGACTCCGACGGCCTCGAATGATCCGATTGTGAAAGATGGAAAATTGGAGATACGATCTCTGGGTCCATCAGCATCGGTTCAAGGGAATAATGAGGACATTCATGAAGAATCGCTTGTTATTCAGGTCAAAGTTGGAAAAACATCTGCACTATTCGCAGGGGATACCACCAACAATCAGCTGAACCGGATTTGCAAATACTATAACATTGAAAAAACAACGCTCCTACATGCCCCACATCATGGTTCCGATGAAGGGGCGAATAAAGGTGCAATGGAGCAGATTCACCCTGAACACACGGTAATTTCCGTCGGAAAAGGAAATCCCCACGGCCATCCTCACGACGATGCTATGAAGACGTACAAGAAAACTACGCAGGGTACAGTATATCGGACCGATCGGGGAACTATCGGATTCAGATTTGATTCCGAAGGAAATTGCATTGAGAAAAAGCAGTAGGAATGTTGACCAGGGGTAAATAATGGATAAGTTTAGCTATTATGATACTCTTTCGAATTTAATTCCTGGCTTGGTTTTTTTATGGGCATTATCAATCCTTGGTCCTTTCTCCACAAGCGCGTTGACCCTTATTCTTACAGGAAATGCGATCGTGGATCCAATTTTGCTGCTCGCGATCGCCTATCTTACCGGCCATCTGCTTCAGTTTCTGTCAAAGTATTCGATCGAGATATTGATTAAGAAATTGTTCTGGGACGGGTATTATTTCTCTGAAATCTTCCTTATTGCGGCGTACAAGAAATGCAATGAGGTCGAGCTTACAAGGTATCTGTCTTACGCGGAAAATGATTTGAAAATCCCGAAGGACAAACTCGATTTATTGCGCGATCCTCAGACTATGTGCAGTAAATCCAAGATGGAAACCGCAACAAGTCTATCTCATACTATTTATCGTATTGTCGATGCAAAATCTTCTGATACCGCCAAGGGGCAAAAGGCACAATTACAGAATATTTTTCACTCATTTTTCCGGAATATATCGTTACTCTTTTTAATTCTTGGAATTCTGGACATGATAGCCATAGGTTTTCACATAACAGAGCTGAATCTGAAACTATTTTCATTTATGGCTCTGAACTATCTACTGGCTGGAATTTTCCTATTTCAGGCAAAACAGCGGGGAGAATATTATCTCAAGGGTCTCTTTTGGAGCATTTCATAGTTCTCCAAATTTTCGTCATCCGAGCAATGTCGGGATTGCCCGGGGTGGCGTGGAGTTCATGTCGGGAAAATGTCGGGATTGGCCGGACCAGCCGGACCGATCCCGACCGGTGGCTGGCGGGTTTATTCCGAGGACACGGCGCGATTATGGCGGGTTTATGGCGGGTTTGTACCTGCGAGAATGTCAGGACCGTGAAGGGATTGACGGGTTTTCGAAGGGTTCGTGTGAGGCTTTGAAGGGATTATTCCCCCCGCTCAAAAAAAGAACCCAGTATTTTCCAAGGGGGGTATACACTATTCCCCCAGGGGTGGCATCTTCAGAAAATCCCCTGCCCCATCCTTTCCTACGGAACAAATTTTACCGTGCCCGTTTCCTGCCCCTTCGCTGCCCCTTTCGCCCCATACGGTATTTGTGAAAATATGGGAATCCCCGCCAACCGGGAATCCAACATCTGCCAAGGCTAATATTCTCTCAGAATCTATACTGAATCTGGAATCGAGAACAAAATCGCATCAGAATTGAGGTTTGGACATGGAAGAACAATTGAATCCCCGTGAACTTATCAATACTCTCCGGCGTAAAGAAACCGAAGAAGAATGGTTCGAGTTCAAGGTCAATTACGCCGAGCCTCAAAAGATTGGCGAATATCTTTCGGCCCTGAGTAATGCAGCGGCTCTGGCCAATCAGGAATTTGGGTATCTGATTTATGGAATCGATGATACCACGCATGAAATCGTTGGTACAGACCTTCAGCCGAGAAAGACCAAAGGAAAAGGAAACGAGGACCTGGAACCCTGGCTGAACCGGCTTCTCGATCCCCGCATCGATTGTATAATCGACGAAGAAGAAATCGACGGTAAGAAGATCGTCATTTTCCGTGTCGGCGCTGCACGGGAACGACCCGTCAAATTTTCCGGTGTCGCATACATCCGTATCGGATCGCATAAGCACAAGCTCTCGGATTACCCCGAAAAAGAACGGAAACTCTGGAGCATTATTCAGGCAACCCCGTTCGAAAACGGTATCGCTCTCGGTGGACAAACGAGTGATGAGGTTTTAACGAAAATCGATTACCCGAAGTTCTTCGAGCTCATGAAAATCCCCTTACCGGATAACCGGGCAGGAATCCTCAGCCGGCTTGAGGAAGAGAAAATTATCCAGAAAACAAAAGACGGGTATGCCATATGCAACCTCGGGGCCATCCTGTTTGCAAAAAATCTTGAAGACTTCCCCTCTCTTTCCCGTAAGGCCCTTCGCATCGTCGTATACGAAGGAGACGGGCGCCTGAAAGCAAAGAGGGAACATGTCGTGAAAAGCGGTTATGCGGTTTCGTTCGAATCTACCATCGAATGGATCCACGATCAGGTCCCATCAAACGAAATAATCAAGGATGCACTGCGCGTCGAGCAGAAGATGTATCCCAAGATTGCCATCCGTGAGGTCGTGGCAAATGCCCTGATCCACCAGGATTTCTCGATAACAGGCACCGGTCCGATGGTCGAACTATTTGCAAAACGCATGGAAGTATCGAATCCCGGGGCTCCACTAATCAGCCCGGACCGCTTTATCGATCATCCTCCCCGGTCACGGAATGAGAAACTGGCGGCTATGATGCGACGCATGAACATCTGCGAAGAACGGGGAAGCGGGATTGACCGGGCTGTCAGTTGCATTGAGGTTTTCCAGCTTCCCGCTCCAGAATTTCATGCCGATAAGGAGTTCATGCGGGTCACTCTCTTTGGGCATCAGAATATCAACGAGATGGGAAGAGACGATAAAATCAGGGCATGTTACCAGCACTGCTGCCTTCGGTGGGTATGCCGGGATTTTATGACAAATGCCAGCCTGAGGAAACGCATGGGGATTGACGACCAGAATTATCCCATGGCATCCCGCATTATCAAGGATACCATGGACCAGGGCCTCATCCGGCTCTATGATCCCGAGAACAAATCAAACCGGACCCGGAAGTATGTCCCGTTCTGGTCATAATTGGCCGTAGCAGAATATGAGCGGCCAATGTAACTGGCATGTACACGGCCGGAGGAAAACTGGTCGGATTAGCCCCTGTTTTCAATTTCTTCTTCATGATGATGTAATTGGATATGTAATGGGCATGTAACTGGACGAGAGCCGGTCGAGGAGCAGGAGCGAGCACGGCGCAGTCGTGCAACGCAGGCGGCGTCTTCCGGCGATTATCCTCCGGACCGCCCACCCAGGAGTCCCGCCCACCACACCGAGGGCGGGAACCATCGTGTCCGGTTGGCATGAAGACGCTCGGTCATGTTCACTCGTCCTCGTTCCGTTCGCTGGCGCTCACTCCACTCCGGCTCGCATCCTCCCACCCCCAACCGGAAACCTTCCCCCGTGGTTATCGCATCTGACTGCCCGCCCTTTCAAGGGCGGGAGGAGCGAAGCGGGCGGTGGGTCGTGGCCGCAGTGGCCCGAACGAGCACCGCGACAGGGGCGCGAAGGTAATGAGCCGCATCAGCGGTGAGTCCGAGCCCACTGTGCATCGTGCGAGTGAGTCACTGAGCGTCTACGTTTTCGCATCAACAGCGACGAGCACGATGCGGAGCATGGTGTGAGGAGCGGGTCGGGGCAGCCACTGGCGCCGGAGCAACGCGACAAGCCAGGGGCGTCATCCTACCAACAGGAAACTCCGGAAAACAGTGAGGTGATGTGAAGCGAGCCGAAGCATCAGCGAGGACGAGTGAACATGACCGAGCGTCTGCATGTCAACTTGGCAACCGTAGATCGCCGTCCCGCTCCGCCCGCTTCGCACGACTGCGCCATGCTTGCGCTGCTCCGCGGATCGCCTCACACATGCGCGATTCCATCATTTGGCATTGTGAGAGTGAATACGGATCATGTAAATCGCGCGACCCTAAAAAGCGCGTTACGGGCCCGGATTGAAAAAATATTCTAACCTCTTGTCAGGAATCTGGTTGGGGGTATTCTCATTCCTGACGGTTTTACCCGTTATTGGAAGTAAGAAAAAGATAATCCGGTAAAGCCCTGCATTTTTTCCCAAAATGGATTTCTCAAGTACGCTCTAGCACCTGTTGAGAATTGTGCGGGATTATTCTTATTATCCGGTATCCTACGATCTTTTGCCGGGACAGGTCCGGCCGGACACGTGATCGCCATGGAAAACCCCGAAAAACCGGAACAAGGCATATGCAGGCCGAAAAAGAAGACGCTCTGTATTCTGGGATTCATCCTTCTGGCAGGAATCCTTCTTCTTGCAGGAGTACTCATCCTGTCCCATCCCCCGGATGGAGCCGGGAAAGATGCCACCCGCGTTTCAATCGATGTCTCTCCCCGGAACTATTCGCTCTGGATGAGTTCGGTACCGGGAATGGGACTGACCCCGAATGTGACGGGGACCTCATCTCTGGAACTGGAATACCAGTGGGATGCCGGTTACGGGACGTTCGAGAGCTGGTCGTCATCGACCGGCTACCGGGTCATCGGGCATGGCGATTCAGTTTCCAATGAAGGGGAAACCGTGTACTGGAATTTTTATACCGGCACCGGTACGGCCATTCCCACGGAACCGGTAACGATCCGCCTGTCCGTATCGGACCGGAAGACCGGTACCCTGCTCGGGACATCGGAAATACGGGTAGCGGTTATCGATAACGTCACCGCGACGGTTCTGGACTGACGTGCCATTCCTGTAGTGTGGAATTGCCGGGAAAGCCTTCTGATAATTTTCCCGGTTCATCCGGCACTATTTTTTGAAGTGAACCGGAATGGATTTACCATTGAAAATTCCGGGCTTTCCTGATTTCCTGCCGGATGTTTCCGGGGATTGTATGGATATCCCCGGGAGCACAGGGACTCATACCTGAGGACATCCCCGAAAACCCGGCTTTCCATTCCACTGCCACGTATCGTTTGCCCGGTAACCGTCAGCTTAAATCGAAAGATCACCTAACCAACTTATCATATGATTGTACCGGCCGGAACCCGGATACGGGCCCCGGCCACTGGTGACTATCCATGAGTCAGGACGAACGGAATCCATCCCTGGCAGAGACCCCGACCGATCCGGTCACGAACGTCCCTGAGATCTGCCGGACCCCCCCGGCGGTCCTGACCCGTACGGAAAAGAATATCGTCCTCCTCATCGCTGTTCTTGCAGGATTCCTGACGCCGTTCGATGGTTCGGCCGTAAATATCGCGCTTCCCACGATCGCATCCGAATTCCACATGGATGTCATCGCCCTCTCGTGGATCGCAACCGCCTACCTCCTTGCTGCCGCACTGTTCCTTGTCCCGTTCGGAAAGATTGCGGACATCTATGGCAGGAAAAAGATCTTTTTGTACGGTATTGCGATCTTTGCGGCAGCTTCCTTTGCAATGACCCTGGTCCCGTCAACGAATACGATGATCGCAATCCGGGTCGTCCAGGGGCTGGGGAGCGGGATGATCTTCGGGACTACGATCGCCATCCTCAGCTCGGTCTTTCTCCCGGGTGAGCGGGGAAAAGCGCTCGGCATCTACATAACCTCCGTCTACTTCGGCCTCTCGCTCGGACCGTTCCTGGGCGGCGTCATGACCGATTACCTTGGCTGGAGAAGCATCTTCCTGGTGAACGTTCCCATCGGGATTGCTGCAATCCTTCTCGTGACCTGGAAACTGAAAGGCGACTGGGCCGAGTGCAGGGGTGACCGGTTCGACCTGACCGGATCGGTTATCTACGGGATCGCAATCGTTGCCGTGATGTACGGGCTCTCTGCCGCAACCGAGGGTGCCGGGTACACGATTCTCCTCGCAGGTATCGTGGCAACGGTAGTTTTCGTCCTGTACGAACGGAGAACCGCCTTCCCGGTCCTAGATATGAAACTCCTTACCGGAAACCGCATCTTTGCGTTCTCCAACCTTGCTGCCCTGATCAATTACAGTGCGACATTCGCGGTTACCTTCCTCTTAAGCCTCGATCTGCAGTACACGAAAGGCTTCACTGCCGAGCATGCGGGGATGATCCTGATCGTGCAGCCGGCCGTCCAGGCACTGATATCCCCGCTTGCCGGGAAGCTTTCGGACCGCATCGAACCTGCGGTCGTCGCTTCCGCAGGAATGGCGCTGACGGCTCTCGGTCTCGTTCTCCTGATCTTCCTTACCGGGACGACCTCGCTCTGGTATCTCGTGATCTGCCTGATTGTCCTCGGGGCGGGGTTCGGCCTTTTCTCCTCCCCGAACACGAATGCCATCATGAGTTCGGTCGAAAAGCGGTATTACGGTGTTGCATCGGGCATGGTCGGGACGATGCGTCTCCTGGGGCAGATGCTCTCGATGGGTGTTGCGATGCTGCTCTTCGCGGTGATCATCGGCCCGGTCGAAATCACACCTGAGTATTACCCGCAGTTCCTGACAAGCCTGCATATCGGGTTTATCCTCTTTGCAGCCTTCTGCATTGCAGGAATCTTCTTTTCCCTTGTACGGGGAAAGATGCATGAAACCGCGTGAGATCCGGAAATCCCCGCTTCCTGCGGTGCCCTGTTCGTCCCAGAGGAGCGGAAAACCACATGTTTATCGGGAGTGCCACCGAATCCCGTATATCCAAAAAGAGCAGGTGGCATTGATCATGAAGATTCTTGCAATCAACGGAAGTCCCCGGAAAAAGGCAAGCAACACGCTCAAACTTGTCGAGGCGGTTCTTCACGGGACAAAAGCCGAAGGGGCAACGACAGAACTGATCGATATCTGTGCAAAAGACATCAATTTCTGCACCGGCTGCTCGACCTGTTATGCGACCGGTGAATGCGTGCATGACGATGACGCGGCAGAGATCTATGCAAAAGTCCTGGAGGCAGACGGGATCGTCTTCGGATCCCCGGTCTACCTCGACACCGTTACCGCCCAGCTGAAACGCTGGCTGGACCGGCTCGCGGACACCATCCACTGCCAGACATTCTCCGGGAAATACGGATGCTCGGTTGCAACTGCCGGGGGAGCGATGCACCAGGAGACGGTAGCGTACATGAACCACATCATGAACGCTTTCGGCATCGTCACGGTCGGCGGGGTAGGCGTTGCATTTGCCGAAGGGCCGGATGCGTTTCCGGATGCGCTGAAAAAGTCACGGGATCTCGGTGCGGAACTCGCAAAAGCGATCCGGACGAAGAGGAAATATCCCGAACAGGAGGCGTATATCGCGCAGCGCAGGGAATATTTCTGCAGGCTTGTCGAAATGAACCGGGATGCATGGCCGCATGAATACGATTACTGGGTGGAAAAGGGCGGTATAAAACCCTGAAAAAAGTGGGGGTACGTTCGTTTTCCCGGACAGGTATCCTAGGAAAAAATGCCAGGATCTGATGATCCTCTCCTCTTTTTCATCTGCGTCACTCTTTGTCCATCCACTGCATGAAGACGGCTCCCGCGATTCCGCCCAGGATCGGCCCGATGATATAGATCGGGAAGTACTGCCAGAGCTGCGGGCCTCCCAGGACCGAATCGATGAGGTAGGGACCGAAGGTTCTCGCCGGGTTCAGGGAGGACCCGGAGATATTCCCGATGGTCGTGATGATCCCCCCGACCGTGAGACCGATAATTATCCCTGCAAATCCCGGAGGGGAGTTCCTGCGGGTTATTGCGAAGATTGCGAGGATGAGAAGGAATGTTCCGATGCCTTCTGCCAGAATCGCCTGCCCGTACGAGATCCCGGGGAAGGGTGCGGTTGCGCCGAGTCCTCCGATGGTGACGGCATCCATTCCCGCCGCTCCCGCAAAGAGAAGGCTCCCGAGCGCCGCCCCGGCGCATTGTGCGATAATGTAGGGGATCACCTCGGCGGCAGGGAATTTTTTCACGGCAAGGAGCGAAAGCGTCACCGCAGGGTTGAGGTGGGCGCCGGAGATGTTCCCGAATGCATAAATGGAGACCGCGATTGCAATTGCAAATGCCATCCCGATGGCGAACCAGTCCCCGAGCCCTCCGAGCGCCCCGATCCCGATATCAAACGATGTCGTGGGCGAAGTCCCGCTTGCCAGCATCAGGGTTATTGCAGCGGCTCCTGCACCGAAAAAAACGAGGATTGCTGTTCCGGCCAGTTCAGCCGCACAGCGTTTTCCGAGCGAGGCCATAGGGGTGCCACCTCATACCGCTTCTTTCCACTGGCAGTACTGGTGCCGGAAATCCATGAGAGCGGCAGATGCGCAGTCCTTGCAGATCCGGGCCGGTGCCGCCACGGTCTCCTTATGGAGTGCGATGATATTGGTCATCAGGGTCGCGGTGACCGGTTCGCTCGTGAGGAGGCAGGGATAATCCGCGAGGCGCATCATGGATGAGAACCGGACCGTAATTGCGCAGGCAGGGTACGCGTACCGCTGCGGGTTCATGAGCACCTCATTTTCGTGGATGGGCGAGAGGTCGACGGAAAATTTCCCGACTTTCGGGACGAGGGTGCCTTTCACCCCATTCTGCATCCTGCGTGCCTTGTCCATGTACTTCCATCCCCGGTAGATCATATCCATGAAATCACAGTTGTGAAGTTCTGCGGCAGCTCCCCGGGTCGGATACAGCTGGACATAGTTGTGATACCGCTTGGTGAGGAAATCCACAACCATGATGGCATTGAAACCATCGAGTTCCAGGATATATTCTGCGGCGGATGCGGAAGATCCGGTCGCGAGGGAGAGGATATCGTTTTCATCTGCGAAACTGGGGATTGCGGCCGTCAGGGATTTATCCATAACCTCCGTCACCGCCTCTATGATTCCCATCGTCACATCGTCCTTGCACATGTTGAAGGTTGACTGGGAGATGTGATGCGCGATATCGCCGACGCAATACGCGGGGATGGTCAGGATATTCCCATAGTGGACTCCCTCGTCGACGGCCGCTTTTACGACCGGCTCCATCTTTTTCCGGTACTGTTTCATGTACTTCCGGCAGTCGAACGAACTCTCCCCGACAGAGTCCATAAGCTTGGCCTGTGCCTCGACCGGCGTTAAGTAGATGGATTCGACCATCGCGATCTCATTTTTCACAGCGTCCGTGAGTGTCGCCCCTTTCTCAATCTCCTGGGCAAAAAACTCGCCCACCCCATACGAGGTGTTCATGCCCCAGGATTTTGCCGCAAGGAGTGCCTGACGGTGGGCTGCGGGAATATCGGTCTTTGCAAGGATCCGGTTCATCACATTGCTGGTGCTTCCCGGAATCAGTGCGAAGTCGACAACGCAGGTCGGGCCATAGAACCCGGCATATCGCCGGGCGGATTCAAGGCCGATCAGGGCTTCTGCTTTCCCAATGGAATTTGCAAATGTCCGGACGCTCTTTTCAAATTTCGGATCCTCGTCACAGAGGATCTCCAGGATGACCGGCGTCTGGTAATGCTCGACAAAAGGATCGTCTTCCGGCCGTACCGTATCCGTGAGTTTTTCAAGAATAGAATAATGTGCGTTTACGGATTCTTTATGAAGCCCGAAAACCGCTTTGCTCTGGCTTTCTACGGGTTTCATTATTTTGACAGCGTCGAGATATGCCTCGGCATCCTTGATCGTGAATTTCTTTCCCCGCTTCTTCTTGATCATGTCGACATCGGCACGCTGGGCAGCCATTGCCTCATGTACCATCTTCCGGAATAATTTCTCCATGAATTCTTCCTCCGCTGGTCCCGATGGCCGGGGCACTATCCGATACTGGTATCTGGCTATATAAATAAATTCCAGTCTCGGCACGTTCGTCCGGTATCTTCGCAAAAGTCTGCATTCGCCTATTGTTCGGCATCGGGACCGCAGGAAATTTCGGCGTGGATTACGGCCGGGGGACGCCCCGTGGTTTCGTATCCGGCCAAAAAGGAGATGCTTCAGAAAAGGATTCGGAGTCCGTATCGGGGAGCGTTGATTCTTCAGGGATTCAGCGCTCGATGAGTTCGATATGGGCTTCGGTCTTCCGGGCCAGGAGATCCTGGCCGTTCAATCGGGCCACATCCCGGATTGCTTCCATCTCGTGGACCGAGTCTTCGAGGAAGCTGAGGATGTCGGCGGGAAAGAGTTCGAGGCCGTACTCATCGAGAAGAAATGCAGCGATCTGCCGGTGATCGAGGCCGTTTTCCCGCAATTCCAGGATCCTCTTTGCAAATTTCCGCTCCGGGCACCCACACAGGGGAGCCTCTTTGCATTTGCACCTGAGGAATTCGTTAAAAAATTCGAGGATCTGGGAACGCAGCGTATTGTCCAGGGCATCGAAATTGATTCTGGATTCAAGGGCTTCGAGCATCGTATCCGAGAAGGCAAGATCCGAGATCCGGTACCCGCAGAGGCGCTCTATCTTTCTGGCTCCCCGGAACCGTGCCCTCCCCGCGATCAATCGTCTTCACCGGTGGTTTCGTCAAAGTCTTTGAGCGAGTTCATCGCTTCGTTCATGCGCTCGCATTCAATGAGCCATTCGTCAAAGAGTGTGGGCTGTTCGACATCGTCTTTCACATACTTCCCACAGCAGGATGCGCCAGCAATCACGCTTGCCCCGATATGGGTGGCTTCCACGAGCGCCCCTTCGTTGTCGTCTTTTCCGATGAGCTCTTTTCCTTTCTTCACATGGACCTTGATGTCCTTGTCAAAGTCCCCGTCAACGAATTTCCGGCACGAGGCAAAAAGGACGAGTTTCGAGAGCTGGACCCATTCGATGAGTTCGCCGAGTTCTCCCTCAGGGGTTTCGGTCATTACGATTGTTTCGACCTGCCCCATTTTATCCAGCGTCTCCTCCTTCGAGAACCGCTTGTTCTGGAAAAGCTTCACGATCTTGAGAACCGAGACCGTGATGTCTTCGGAGAAGTTGTTCAGGGTCTGGAATCCGCCCGGCAGCTCTTCCTTTGCCGGATCCACCTCGAAATCTGCGTCACGGAGAGTCGAGAGCCAGTTGTCCCAGCGTTCCTTATTGTAGAATATGTAAAACAGTTTCAATGGTTCCGATTCCGCTGCTTTCTTGGTCGCTTTCTTCGCCGCCATTACAGTACTCTTTCTCCGTCGCCGAGTAATGAATGTATTGATTTTCCGGAAAAAACCGGTGATCCGGCCCGGGGAAAATAAACCGAATCCCTGAATTTTCCCCGGGAATCAATGACTTTGTAGTTTCCGGGATATTTTTGGAAGAAATTTTCCAGACCCTCCCATGTCTGAAAATTTTTCCGTCGCGATCACGGAATTTCTAAAAAGCCCGTCGGTGAACCCGGACACCTTCCGGAAACACCGGACTAACCGGATCCGTCTACGGATCCCTGTGGAATACTCCCCGGAATTTTCCATCCCGTAATATATAATTCAACGGATGAACTCCGTAAACGCGAAAATCGGGATCGCGAGGTACTAAAGGTCGATCCCCTTCCAGCACACCCGTAAACGTGCAATACGGGCCTCTGAATTCCGGCCTTGTTCTGGCCGTATTATGGCAAAAAAACGGCAATTTTCAGTGATAATTTTTCGGGCATCCGAAAAACCCGTGGCCTGCGGGTACGGGTGGACGCAACCGGGGGAATCCGGGGCCGAATCGGGCCCGGATTGGGGTGCCGGAGGTCAGGTCCGGACAAGCCTGGCCCTGGAAGTCCTGACATCCCCCTGATGGGGATAGATCCGCTGGAAAAGAGACCCGTTTTCCCCAGGTCCCCTGAAAAACCTGTAGGAATCAAATTCAAAAAATCAGAAAGGGCCCGATGGTTCCGGGTTCTGAAAAAGAGGGTTACTTTGCGACCACGAGCCCGTTTTCCTCTGCGATCTCGGTGAACGCCCGCGCGAGATATGCGGTCTGCCGTGCCGTAAGCCCGTACGTGTTGTACTTCCAGACCTTTGTCGCTCCGGGAACGAGACCGGTAACTCCCCGCGCCTTCAGGGCGCTTGCAAAGAAGAAACCCCGTTTTTTGTGCGTCTGTGCGACGTGATCGAACGATCCCGTGGTATCGACACGGGTCATGGTATGTTTCCGCGGGTACTCGCTTGCGATTTTTGTTCCTTCGATGGACCTGAGTGCATCCACAACAACGTTTGCATTGCTGAGTTCCTGTTCCCAGTGTTTCGTCCGCTCCCTCACGTGCGGGAACGAAGCCATCATGCCCATCACGGTTGCGCCCATCAGCGTGCAGCCCATCATCCCGACTTCTTTCACCCCGAATGTCCGGCCGGTGACATCCCCCTTGCTCTTCGTGGTCCGGAAGACTTCCGCCGCCCGCTCATTCGTGGTTGCGAGCATCCCGGAGGGGGCCGGCGCCGCCATGCTCTTGTGGCCGGACCCGACAACAAAATCTGCGCCGAGCGCTTTTCCGTCCACCGGCATGATCCCCACCGTGTACGCCCCGTTGTACAGGACCGGGATATCGTACTGGTGAGCTGCTTTCACAATGCCCCTTACATCGTGTTCATTGCCGAACTGGTAATCGAAATGATCGATGAAGAGCAGTTTGGGAGGCCGCCCGAATTCGCGCATGACCTCTTCGATCTTTCCTGCCGCCGCATCCCCGGTGATGATATTGTCCAGGGTCTTGGGGATTTCACGAATGACTCCGCCCGCTTCCTCGACAGCGAGAACCGACGTGTAATGCGAGAGTGCCGTAAGAACGACCGGGTCGCCGGTCTCCACGTACGTGCTGGCAACCGCCTGGAATCCCCGCCGCGCCCCGGGAACCACCCGTGCCACGTCCATACCGACAAATGCCGCAAGATCCCGGTGGAATACATCCAGGGGCGGCGCCTTGATCTGGTCGAGCCGGAACGGTTTCCGGCAGTTGTCGCAGACCGAGTACCCGTCGCCCCATGCAATGAGCGCCTTCATGGCATCTGCAGTAAGCCGGCCCCCCGCCTGGATGGGGTCGATATTGATCATGAGTTCATCGACTTCGCGGGCTTCGATATCCCCTGCGCACTTCATGGGACCATCTCCTTCCTGAGCACGGCGACCTGCTCTTCAAGATCGCGGATGAGGCGTTCGGCCTCTTTTTTCTGTTCCGGATCCAGTTCGTGCGTCGGTGCGGTCGTGCGGAGAAGAATCCGCAGGTCCGAAAGGAGAAACATTGCCTGGAAGATGGAGTCTGCGGCGCGTTGGGACATAGGATTCACCGTACTATGTGTGGATGGCAGGAAATTAAGAAATTGCCTGTGGGCAGCCGGGCCCTGCGGGTGGATGACCGGAAACCGTATCCAGATCCCCGCCGAATAGTACTGAAGCACTGACTCCCTATGCAGAACCAGGAAGTACCTGAAACCCGTCAGAAAGAGACCTTAGGAAGCGATACCGAAGGGGTTGCGCTCCTGACGGGGGATCCGAAAAAAGCCATCATGAAACTGTCGGGGCCGATGATCGTTGCGATGCTCCTGATGTCGACCTACAACATCGTGAACGCCATCTGGGTTGCCGGTCTCGGCGCAGATGCCCTCGCGGCAATCGGGTTCATCACCCCGCTCTTTATGATCTTTGTCGGTCTCGGCGTCGGTCTCGGCGCAGGGGTAGCATCCGTCATCTCCCGCAGGATCGGTGCCGGAGACCGTGACGGTGCGAACCATGCTGCTGCCTGCGGGATCCTGATCACGATCGTTCTCTCTGCAATTCTTACGGTTCCCCTCATCATCTTCGCCGAGCCGGTCGCCCTGCTTTTCGGGGCGGGAGATACTGCCGGGCTGGCAGCAGAATACGGGAGAGTCGTCTTCCTGGGGCTGATCTTCATCCTCTTCACCAATATCGGGTACGCCATCCTCCGGGCCGAGGGGGATACGAAGAGAGCGATGTATGTCATGGGGGCCTCCTCGGTCCTGAATATGGTCCTCGATCCCCTGCTGATCTACACGGCGGGGATGGGTATTGCCGGGGCAGCCTGGGGAGTTCTTATCTCCCTTGTCGTTGTGACGCTGGTCCTCCTGTACTGGTTCTTCATAAAACGGGACACCTATATCTCGTTCTCCCGGGCGTCGTTCCATGCGGAGAAAAAAACGCTGGACGATATCCTGGGCGTGGGGTTGCCTGCAAGTCTCGAATTCTTCTTAATGTCGATCCTTGCGATCATTCTCAATGCACTCCTCGTCATAACGGCGGGAACCGATGCAGTCGCGGTATATACCGCCGGGTGGCGGGTCGTGATATTTGCGATCATCCCGATTGTTGCCATCGGGACTTCCGTTATATCGGTGGCGGGAGCTGCCTACGGTGCCCGGAAGTATGAGAAGATCCGTATCTCGCATTCATTTTCCGTGGTGTTCGGAGTTGCTATCGCGCTTGCTATCAGTGCGGTAACCTGGGTCTTTTCCGGGCAGATAGCGACCATATTCAGCTACAGCGCCGAAAGCATCCACCTTGCACCGGAAATTGCCGCGTTCCTGGCAACGATGTGCCTGTTCTATCCGTTTGTCCCACCGGGGCTCATGTCCTCGTCGGTCTTCCAGGCGACCGGGAAAGGAATGACCTCCCTTGCAATCAGCGTCTTCCGGAACCTGGTCTTCATTGCGCTCTTTGCATACCTCCTGGGGATCGTCCTGGGATATGGTGAGCATGGTGTCTGGTGGGGGATAGTCGCCGGAGATATCTGCGGAGGTACGGTTGCCTTTCTCTGGGCGCGGGCGTACATTGCCCGGCTCATCAGAAACGAATGATGTTACGGACCCGGTTGTCCTGGGAAGCCTATTTATTTTCATCCACTGACGTTTCTCTATGAAGATCCGGTATGTCGCTCTTCTCGCGATTCTCCTGGTATCCGGGATATTTTCATCGGGCTGCGTCCAGCCATCCGGGGAATCCGGTACATCCGGAGTGCCGCAGGAAACCCGGCAGGCTCTTCCCGACGGGACTTCAGGGACGTGATTATTTCTGTGTCCGTTCGCGGAATGGCACTCCCTCCCGAAACCCTGACCCCGGTATGTGGCGACGATACCCTGAAAAAGAGACGTACCCATGATTTCCCTGCAACCGATCCGTACCGAACGACTGGAACTGATCCCGGCAACCCTCGATATCCTCAGGAGCGATCTGGCTGATCGCAGCCGGCTTGCCGTTCTCCTGGATGCGGAGATCCCGGCATCCTGGCCGCCGCCGATGCTGACACCGGATGTACTGAACGAGTTCATCAGGATACGGTCCGATGGATCCGATCCGCTGTGCATCACCTGGTACTGGGTTCTTGACGAAGGCTGCGGGAAACGTTCTCTCGTCGGAAGCGGGGGTATCGCATCTTTGCCGGTTGCGAAGAACGGTGTTTTCATCGGCTACTCGGTCCTTTCCCGGTTTTGGAACCGGGGATATGCCACGGAAGCGGTACGGGGTCTCATTCCGGTGCTGTTCGCTGTCCCGTCCATCCGGCGGATCCTTGCAACAACGAATCCCGACCTGCCGGCATCCATACGCGTTCTTGAGAAGGCTGGGTTCGTCCGTTCCGGAACGATTTCCGGAGGTACCGGCATGGGAGAGGGGAGTGTGCTTTACATCCGCGAACGGGAAGAACCGCCGGGTCGGCCGGGCTGAGCCCGGACTTCCCTCCGAATATCGATGGGATATATACTGGAGCACTCTCTTTTTCGGTGAAGACGGACCGGTTTCCTGAAGGGACCGGGTAGTCCCCATCCGCTGAATTTAATTAGGGTGACTGATATCAGGTTACTGTAGGAGTTCCCGATGTATTCTGTCCTGTACGTTGACGACGAACGGGATCTTCTTGAGATCGGACGGATTTTTCTCGAGCAGACCGGGGATCTGAAAGTAGGGATAGAGGCATCAGCCCGGGATGCCCTCATATCGCCCCACATCGCCGCCTATGATGCGATCATCTCTGATTACCAGATGCCGGATATGAACGGTATCGAGTTTTTAAAGGAGGTGCGTTCACGGTATGGCGATATCCCGTTCATCCTCTTTACGGGAAGAGGCCGGGAAGAGGTTGTTATCGAGGCCATTAACAACGGCGCTGATTTTTACCTCCAGAAAGGCGGGGCGCCGACCGCCCAGTTTGCGGAGCTTGCTCATAAAATCAAAAATGCAATCGAGCGGAGGCAGGCGATGCGGGATCTTCGTGCGTCGGAACAGCGCCTCTCGGACATCATCAACTTCCTTCCCGATGCCACCTTTGCCATCGATAAGAACGGGGTTGTGATAGCCTGGAACCGGGCCATGGAAGAGATAACAGGAACCCCCGCCGCTGCGGTGATCGGAAAAGGCGATTACTGTTATTCCCTGGCTTTTTATCACGAGCCGCGCCCGATGCTTATCGATCTGGTCCTGAACCGCGACGAGCGGTTTGAACGGGACCATTATCTCTTCACCTCCCGGGAAGGGACCACCCTGACCGCCGAGACCGAGGTGCAGCTTCCGGGAGGCACGATTGCCCATTACTGGGGAAAAGCGTCCTGTCTCTACGATGAGAAAGGAAATCTTTCCGGATCGATAGAATCCATACGGGATATAACGGACCGGAAGCGGGTGGAAGAAGCGCTCCGCGAATCCGATGAGAAATACCGCCTTGCTGCCGAAATGACCGGGCAGCTTATCTATGAATACGATATCTCCTCTGACAGGATATACTGGTCCGGATCTATCGAACAGATCACGGGGTATACACCTGAGGATTTTCCGGTAGTGGACAGGGCAACACTCCTTTCCCAGATCCACCCCGAGGACCGGGAAAGCATCCGCTCCCATCTCGCGAATGTGGATCCCCGTTCCGGGAAATACCATGTGGAATTCCGGTTCCGGAGAAAGGACGGGAGTTATCTCCCGATGGAAAACACCGGGGGTTTCATCAGGGATTCATCAGGCAGACGTATCCGGATGATCGGTACGCAGAAGGATCTCTCGTTCAAAAAACAGGCCGAACTGGATCTGAAACAGAGCGAGGCGAAATTCCGGGGAATGGCGGAACGCATCTCCGATGTGGTCCTTCTTATCGACAGGGATTTCCAGGTGACGTATGTATCCCCTTCGTTTGGGGTTCTTACCGGTATCGATCCTGCGGAAATCCTGGGAAAACCGCTTCCCATTGGCAGCATGCATGAGGAGGACCAGGAGGTTATCCGCAGGGCGTATTCCCGGAATATGGCCGGGGAAGCGACCGGGCCGTTCGCCTTCACCCTGACGACCCGGAGCGGAAACGAGATCACGCTCGAATTCCGTGGTATCCCCATCATGCAGGAAGGGATCTTTTCCGGCGTCCAGCTGGTGGCCCATGATATCACTGCCCTTAAAAAAGCACAGGACGAACTGCGGGCTGCCTATGAACAACTTGCGGCCTCTGAGGAGGAACTGCGGATACAATACAGCGATCTTGCAAAAGGGGAGCAGAAAATCCGGGAAAGCGAAGGCCAGTTCCGGGCGGTATTCGATAACAGCCCGTATGCGATAACCATAAACGGGGCGAAGGACAGGAGATACCTTGCGGTCAATCCAGCATTCGAGAGAAATACGGGTTACACGGCATCGGACGTTCTCGGAAAAGATTCCGTTTCTCTCGGGCTCATTTCTCCGGATGTGAACGAGGAAATAGCGCAGGAACTGAAAAAATCCGACCATATCGACCGGAAAGCGGTAACCATCACTACCCGTGATGGCTCGATCCGGTCCGACCTTCTGTCTGCGGTACGGGTGGTAATCAACAACCAGCCTGCGATTCTCACGATGGCCGTGGACATTACCGAGCAGAAATGTGCCGAGGATGAACTGAAAAAGGAACGTCTTTTCACGAATGCCGTAATCGACAGCATTCCGGGTCTTCTCTATCTCTACGATGAAGAAGGGCACCTGGTACGGTGGAACAAGAGCCACGAGACCCTGACGGGCTATTCCGCAGACGAGCTGTCCGGCATGCATATCCTGGACTGGTACAAAGGGGATGAGGAAGCGACTGCAAAAATCAGTGAAGGCGTGGCCCGGGCCCTCTGTGATGGCTATGCGGAAGCGGAAGCGAACCTGACACGGAAAGGCGGGACTAAGATCCCTTTTTACTTCACGGCAAAACTGCTTGAGATCGGGGGAAAAAAATATTTCACCGGTATCGGCATCGATATCACCGGCCTGAAAAAAGCCGAGGAAGCGCTCCGGGCGAGCGAGGAACGGCTGGAACTCGCACTGGATGCCTCGGGCTCCGGGCTCTTTGACTGGGATATGGTGCATGGCACCGCGTATTTCAGCCCCAGGTATTACACCATGCTGGGTTACGAACCGGACGAACTACCCGCTTCACTCGAAACCTGGACCGCTCTTTTACACCCGGACGATGTCGGGCGGATGAACGCCATAATTGAGGAGTACTGGAGGTCCGAACGCGATCGTCATTCGGAAGAGTTCCGTCTCAGGGCAGGGAACGGGGAGTGGCGGTGGGTCCAGAGCAAAGGACGGATAACCGGCAGGGATACCTGGGGCCGCCCGACGAGAATGGTGGGTACCCACACCGATATCACGGAACGGAAAAAAACCGAAGAAGAACTCCGGGAAAGTGAAGAGCGGTACCGGGGTGTCCTGGAAAACATTGTAGATGGTTTCCTCCGGACCGGGCCCGGGGGAAAACTGATAATGGCGAGTCCGTCAACTGCAACTCTCTTCGGGTACGGCTCTGTCCGGGAGATGATCGGGATGGATGTCAGGTCGCTCTATCGGTTTCCGGAAAAACGCAGCGAGATGCTTGCCGCGCTCCGGAGGGAGAAGAAGATCCACGATTACTCCATCGAGCTTATCCGGAGGGACGGTTCTCCTTTCTGGGGTGCGATCAGTGCACACCTCTCTTGCGAAAGTCCGGATTCGGTTCCCGGCGTTGAAGGAATCATCCGGGATGTTACGGATCGCAAGAATCTGGAGTCTGCAATCCGCGAGGCGAACCGGAAACTCAACCTGCTCTCGGGCATCACCCGCCATGACATCGTGAACCAGCTGAGTGTACTCCAGGGATATGCCCAGCTGGCGGCCCGCGCTGACCCTGATCCCGTTATTGTGGATTTCCTGAACAAGATACTGGGGTCCGCAGACACCATTTCCCGGCAGATTGAATTCACCCGGGCATACGAGGAACTTGGTGTCCACGCACCGTCCTGGTCCGGAATACGGGAGACGATCTCCCGGGTTAAGACCGGTATCGTGAATATTCCGGATTCCTCTGAAGATGCTGAGGTCTACACGGATCCGATGTTTGAGCGGGTCTTTTCCAACCTTTTCGAAAATTCCGTACTGCATGGGGGAACTGTTACGAGAATCGATGTCTCCTGCCGTGAAACCCCGGGGGGGTTCCTTATCTCGGTACAGGATGACGGATGCGGGATTCCTGCGGACCGGAAGGAGAAGATCTTTGAGAAAGGATATGGTACTAATACCGGTTTCGGCCTCTTCCTTGCCCGCGAGATCCTCGCAATTACCGGGCTTTCCATCCGGGAAACCGGTGAGTATGGAAAAGGCGCCCGGTTTGAGATCCTCGTTCCTCCGGGGATGTACCGGATCTCCGGAATCCACGGATGAGTGCGGGATGTCCCTTCGTAAATTGTTCCGGCCCTTAAGGGAAAAACAGTTGTTCCCGCCCGTGCGGATGCCGGCCTCCTCCGGCAGATCCGGGGTGAATGCCCTTTGGATATGCTTAATTACCCGGCTGACCAAGTCCTCTGAAGGGTTAGCGAATGGAGCGGAAACACGCGATCCTGATCGTTGAAGACGAGAGGATAGTTGCCGAAGATCTGAAAGAAGTCCTTCAGCATCTCGGATACGATGTTCCGGCTATCATTATCTCAGGAGAGCAGGCTGTTGAAAAATCCGGGGAACTTCACCCGGACCTTGTGCTGATGGATATCTTTCTTGCCGGAGAGATGAACGGGATAACTGCAGCCCAGGCAATACGGGACCGGTTTGGAATTCCCGTCATCTATCTCACGGCGTATGCTGACAAGGAGATAATGGCCAAAGCCAAGGTGACCGAACCGTACGGGTACATCCTCAAGCCCTACGATGAACGCGAGCTCCATTCCACGATTGAGATAGCGATATACAAGCATGATCTGGACATCAAGCTGAGAGAGAGCGAGGAGCGGTACCGGTGCTTTGTCGAAAATTTCCAGGGGATTGCATTCAGGCGGGACCTCGATTTTGAACCGGTATTCCTTCACGGTGCTGTTGAAGAGATAACCGGCTATCATGAGGATGATTTCACCCGCCATGGTCTGCGCTGGCTGGATATCGTCCAATCCGAGGATCACACCCGGGTCAGGGAAACCTGCCACCTGCTGCAGGATACCCCGGGCCTTAAAATGACCCGGGAATACGGCATTATCAGGAAAGACAATTCGGCCCGCTGGGTTTGCGAGCATATCCAGCACGTGAAGGGAACCAAGGAGCATCCGCCCTATATCCAGGGAACCCTGTACGATGTTACCGACCGTGTCCTTGCAGTTGAAGGCATAAAAAAACGCGACGCGGTCCTTCTCGCCGTGGGAGTTGCGGTTGAGTGGTTTTTCCGCGCCCCCCTCCTCGAACATGGCGAATCCATGATGCTGAAGGGAACAACCAACGGCAATGTTGCACCCCTTCTTGAACAGGTAGGGAATGCGGTCAACGTTGACCAGATAGCGATCTACCAGCATCACGTGGATGAGAAAGGTACTCCGTTTATCAGTCTCTGTTATGAATGGGTTTCGCCGGGGTCGCCTTCCTATCTCCATAATCCCCGGTTCAACAGGCTCCTGTACAAAAAAGAAGGACTCACGTTCTGGCAAGAGACCCTCGGGCAGGGAAAATACATTGCAGGGAATATCGGGGAGTTCGGCCCGGAGGAGCGGGAGTTCTTATCCCACCTGGGATACACATCGTTCCTAGTTCTGCCCGTTATCAGGAAAGATACCTTCTGGGGTTTTCTTATGTTGTCCTGCAAAGAACCGCGTTCCTGGCCTGCCGAAGAGGTGGAAGGTATCCGGATTGTCGCAAACATTGTTGCCATGGTTATCGGATACCGCGACTATGTGCCCCCGGAACCAGGCAGCAGTCCGGATTTATAACCGGTCCCGTTGTTCCTGATCGGGACGGGTGCTGCTCCTCCAGAATGAATTTTCATTCGGGACCGGAATCCTCTCCGCTGTTCCGTACGACACGAAACCCGGCAATACCGAAACAGATGACCGCAGGAAGATAGGAGAGCGGGATTGCGGGAGATCCGCTGATCGGCATGGTGAGAATAAGGAAAAGCGCCGAGAGGATCATCATCCATCCGCCGAACCTTGGCTGGGACAAAACGACCCCCGCTCCGCCAAGACCCAGTGCCGAAAAGAGTGCGACCTGGACACCGGTCAGGTTTTCGGAAGGGGTTCCCGCGGAAAGGAGGAGGAAGAGCGAAGCACATATTCCGAATATTGCGCCAATCATGCCGAAGAGTGACTCGGTCCGCATGATAGTGACTAATCCCCTCCGGGCAATGAGTATTGCGATTTCATCGGATCGTTTCCCGGCAATCGCTGTTCGTACGGGTGATCCGTGGTCCTTACCGGAAAATCCGGCACAGGAGAAACAGGGGTACCAGAATGAGAAGTGCAGCGATTTCACAGACCAAGACCCCTGAAAGAAGCGATGTTGCAGGAGCGAGAAATGCCTCTATGGTCTCGGCAAACCAGGCTGCCTGAAGATAGATTACTGTTCCGCAGACTGCAAGGACGAGAACAGCGATAATCCCGACATCCCGGTTCCAGAGGTCCGGAACACTCGGCGCGAGGCCGGGAAGGACGCTGATCAGGAGGTACATGTAAAGAAGGAACCATGGGTTTGGGGAATATACGAGATTCTCCAGAAAGATCTGCAGCGTGGAATCAAAAACCCCGGAAATTCCTTCCGCCGATACCTGAAATGTTTCCGGTCGTACGAGCGAGATACCTGCAATACTGCTGAAACAATATCCCATCGCAACGAGGAACAGGATTCCACCGACGAAAGGAGCAACCGAGATGCAGAAATTCCCGATGACCGGAACTTTCGCCGGGCCATGCACCACTTTTCCGCTCCCGTCTTCATAATTATACCAGACGATGTTCCGGATTTCAGCTCCCGTAAGGATGCAGGCTGCCCCGTGACACAGCTCGTGAAGGATCACGCCGGGCGCCCGCAGAATTGCAAGAGAGAACCGGCCACGTGAGATCCCGGAGGTAATTCTGTCGATCAGCCGGGCCGCGGCATAGATCACGACGGCAAGAAGAACGGGAAAGAGGAAAGAAATCGTTACCATACGACCGGGTTCCTGCGGGATTCAGACACCGGTTTTCTTCCGGGTCAGATATAGTGACTGGTATGAATTTTTGGAGACGCAGTCCGGACCATCCCTGTAATCCCGGTGGTTCTGCCCGTGACCGGCACGAAAATGGAATGCAAAGTATCATAATCATTAAATAGAGAAGTATAGAAGGAAAGTTCCTAGGGGTTCGTGTACTGACGGCAAGGTCCGATGGTTAACCCAGCGGGTATCTGCTCCGAGGATCTTCATGAAGGTGACAAGTTGGCCCAAAAGAAAGTGGTTTCTTCGCTTCCCAGAGCGACCAAAGAACAGATCAACGGTATCAGCTCCCTGATCAAAAAGAACAAAATCAAGATCGTGGATTTCAAATTCAACGATCTCCCGGGACTCTGGCAGCATTTCTCTATCCCCGCATCCGAGCTCCTCAATGCAACCGATCCCAACTCCGGCATCTGGGCCGAGGGGATTGGGTTCGACGGCTCCTCAATCCGAGGGTTCCAGAAGATCCAGGAATCGGATATGGTCCTGTACCTTGACCCGGAAACAGCGGTGGTCGATCCGGTATGTGAAGTGCCCACGGCATCGATCATCTGTAACGTGTACGATCCGATCAACAAGGTTCCCTACACGCGTGACCCGCGTTACATCGCACAGAAGGCGGAGGCGTACCTCAAATCCACCGGTATCGCAGACCAGAGTTTCTGGGGACCGGAGTACGAGTTTTTCCTCTTCGACGATGTGAGGTTCTCCCAGACCGTCAACGAGGGATTCTACTCGGTGGATTCAGCTGAAGGCATCTGGAATTCCGGCAGGGACGAACAGCCCAACTACGGGTACAAGATCCGGCACAAGGAAGGGTATTTCCCGGTTCCTCCCCATGACACCCTCCAGGACGTGCGGAGCGCCATGATCAACAAGATGATCGAGACGGGAATCCCCGTCGAAGTCCATCACCACGAAGTGGCAACTGCCGGCCAGAACGAGATCGATATGCGGTACAGCACGCTTGTCGCTATGGCAGACCACTGCATGATGTACAAGTATATCGTCAAGAACATGGCACGGGGATTCGGCATGGTCGCGACCTTCATGCCCAAGCCGCTCTTCGGCGACAACGGTTCCGGTATGCACACCCACCAGTCCATCTGGAAGGACGGCAAGAACCTGTTCTTCGATGCAAAGGGATACGGCATGATCAGCCAGACCGCCAAATATTACATCGGCGGACTTCTCAGGCATGCCGAAGCGCTTATGGCATTCTGTGCACCTTCGACCAACTCGTACAAGCGTCTTGTGCCCGGCTACGAGGCTCCGGTCAACCTCGTGTACTCGCTCAGGAACCGGTCCGCTGCCGTCCGTATCCCGATGTACTCGGAGAACCCGAAGTCGAAACGGATCGAGTTCCGGCCGCCCGACCCGATGTGCAACCCGTACCTTTCGTTCTCGGCACTGTTGATGGCAGGTATCGATGGTGTCAAGAAGAAGATCGATCCCGGCCAGCCGTTCGAAGGAAACACCTACGAACTGGAAGGAAAGGCCGCAAAGAAGATCCCGACCGTTCCCGGCTCGCTCGAAAAGGCAATCGATGCCCTGGAAGCGGACCACAAGTTCCTCCTGGAAGGCGGGGTATTCACCCAGGATGTCATCGACACCTGGATCGAGTACAAACGTGCGGAGATCGACAGCATCCGTCTCCGGCCCCACCCTTGGGAATTCCACCTGTACTTCGATATGTAAGGGAAGGGTTCCGGGTACATCCCACTTTTTTCCGAAAAGCATTTTTCACGGCCCTGCGACCGTATTATCAGAAAACTACCGGTACGGTTCCGGGGAATGTTCATGGAATTCCGATTTGCAGACAGGATGAAACGGGCACCGAAATCTTTCCTCGGGGAACTGTTCCGGGTCTCAAGAACCCCCGGCCTGATCTCGTTTGCCGGAGGACTCCCGTCCACCGGTTTCATCGATACGGAAGGACTTGCCCGGGCGGGCCGTCAGGTTATGGAGGAAGACGGAAAGGATGCGCTCCAGTACAGTACGACCGACGGGTATCTTCCCCTACGGGAATACATAGCAGCCAGGTACCGCTCGCGTCTCGGTATCCCCGCCACCGCAGATGAGATCCAGATCGTGAATGGTTCGCAGCAGTGCCTGGACCTCGTTGCCAAGATTTTTTTGAACCCGGGCGATCCGCTGGCGATAGAACAGCCGGGATACCTCGGGGCAATCGAAGCATTCTCCCTGTACGAACCGGTCATCCACCCGGTACCGGTCTCCCGGGCGGGCCCGGACCTTTCACGGCTTGAATCGCTGGTCTGGAGAACGAGAATCAGGTTCTTTTATGCAGTCCCGAACTCCCAGAACCCGTCGGGGCTCACGTACCCGGAAGGCGCACGGAAGGAAATTGCAGCGATCATGACGGGTACGGGATCGGTCTTCTATGAGGACGATGCGTTCGGGGAGCTCTTCTTTGACGGAAAAGCCCGGCCCCCGGTAAAAAAATTCCTCCCGGACCAGACGATCCTGTCCGGATCGTTCTCAAAGATCGTTGCGCCCGGAATGCGGATTGGCTGGATATTCGCCCCCCCGCAGATCCTGGAACGGTTCAATACCGCAAAACAGGCAGCGGATCTCCATTCCAATTACCTCTGCCAGAAAATCCTGCACCGGTACCTGGAAACATTCGACCTCGATGCGCATGTCAGGAACGTCTCTGCCGAGTACGGGAAAAGGTGCCTTCTTATGTGCGACCTGATGGACGACCGGATGCCGTACCTGGCGCATACGGATCCGGAAGGCGGGATGTTCCTTATGGCAACGCTGCCCCATGGAGTCAGGTCGATGGATGTTTTTGAGGCCGGTATCGGAAAGGGGGTGGCAGTTCTTCCCGGAACCCCGTTCTATGTGAACGGCGGCGGACAGAATACCCTGCGGCTCAATTTCTCCTGTACCGATGAAGAAACCATTAAGATCGGAATGCAGCGGCTCGAATCGGTATTCCGGGATGTCCTCTAGGTGGGGGTACTGATAAGCGGATATGCCGGGAATGCAGGAAAATCAAAAGATGGAAAAAGGGATCCCGCCTATACTTGGTGATCGTAATGACAAAGTGCGTCCGACACCCGAAACACGATGCGGTAACGACCTGCAGGATCTGCAAATCCGAATGCTGCGGGGAATGTTCCAGCAAAACCCTTGGCATCTGTCACTCCTGCGGCTATAAAATTGTAATCGTCATCTTCATCATCATGATTGCAATCTCGTATGTCGCGTGGTTCGGCGTCCTCTGAGAGTCCGGAAAGTGCCGGAATATTCATGATGATCCTGCGGGATCCGTTTCAGCGGATTCCGGAAGATGCATCCCTCAACGTTTTTGAAGCAAATCCAAAGAAACACTGAGCCGTATGGTTCCCGGAAATTCTTTCTGGGGGCCGGATCTGTTCTGGTCAGGTTAATCCGGAACCGGATATTCCGGACCGGCAACCGGTTTTCATCGCTGACCCGGATTGATCAGAGAGAAATGGTCCGGGTGGATTCTCATTTAAACGGGAATCCGTGAGGAATATAAAAATTCTTCAGATTATATTCGGAAAATAGGGGGAACCGGGCCCCTCTTCAGGGAAGGAAAACTGCAACTGCTATGACCGTTGTCCAGAGACCGTCCTTGTTCCCCTGGGCGGACTGGCAGGTGTGTTTGGTTTTGATAATTTTTCCGCTGGCTTTGTAGATCTGTTCCCGCTCCTGCCATGCCCAGTCAGGATCGAACTCTATCCCGAGGGTGGTTGCAAGCATCGTTGCGGCCAGATCCTCGGCATATTCCCCGGTCTTGTCTGCGGTCTCCCCATAGGCATGGTGTTCCGAAAGGTACCCGTATTCATTGATATCTTTGGGAAGGGCGAGGCCGATTGCCGCGGAGACCAGCCGGTTCGGTTCGTTTGTTTCGTTCCTGGCCATCACACAGTAGGTGATTCCGCCGGATTTGAGTTGTTTGAGCCCGGATTCTGTTGAAACCTGTCTGCAGTTGGGTGGGAAGATGCTGGATACGTATACGAGATTGCAGCGTTCGATTCCTGCTTTTCTGAGCGCAAGTTCGAAGGAAGCCAGCCGATCCTTGTGAATTCCCACCCCTTTTGTGAAGAATATCTTTGAGGGAACAAACATATCGTAGTCTTTTTCTTTTTTTTTGATTTTTTATTTTTTGGTCTCGCGGATTATTGAACCTGCAAAGGGTGTTTTTATAAGAATGGATTTTTACCTGCCCTGGCGGGGGACCGGAGATTGGACAGGTATCCCCTTTCAAAGAATCGCCGGGAAATGTATCCCCTACACGGGAAACACCTATTTGTTTTCCGGTATTCAGTCCGGATTGTTTCTCCCTGTTCCGGAAAAATTCAGGTGTTCCGGGAGGTTTCGAAAGGATCCGGATTTGGATAATATTAACCAGAAAGTTCAATTATCCACCTTCTCATTCATATTATCACCGGACCAATATCCTGAATATAAACCACTCCGGATCCAAATCTCTAGGTGAAGAGTCCGAATTCGAATATGGCGGGTAGTGATCCAAAAACTGTAACGTATGGCGGGGAACCCAGAATAAAGAAACAGGAATCCGGAATTCTCATCCGGAATATGATATTGGAGCCCCGAATTAGTGATTCTGGTGGGAACATGAAGAAAAATGCCATTATATTCAGTCTGATTTCAATGGTTTTCCTTGTCTCGGCCGTTCAGGCCGCAAGTACCGTATCCCTGACTTCCCTGGAGGATGCCGTTAACAGTGTCTATGTATCTTCCGTGACGCTGGACCCCGAAGTTTTCTATCCCGGGGAAACCGGGACTGTGACCGTGCACCTGAACAACAGCGGCACTATGACGGTTACCCTGGGGAGTCCCATGATCTATGATCCCAATATAGAGGTCCATAATGCGGATTCATTCACGGCAAAATCCCGTATCGGCGGAGGGGATAATGTGGACTACACCTTTCAGGTGTCTGTCAACGCCTCTGCGGGAAAAAATACTTTCTTCCCGATCTTCTCGGTAAATCCCGATGTCGGGAATGCCGTCCACGCTTCATTCCCGCTGAAAACGGATTCGGGCGACCTCGAAGCATCGGTATCGGGCCAGCCGGACACGTTTACACGTGATAATTCCGGCCAGGTCAACCTGACCCTGATTAACCCGCGGGATGCAGCGATTCAGAACATCCATATCAGCGCGACCGGTACCGGCCTTGCCGTGAACCCCTCCGACAGCTATGTCAGCAATCTGGGAGCGCTGAATTCCACGACCCTGATATTTTCTGTGACTCCTTCCCAGGATTCAAATCTTTTCTTTAATATCAGTTTCACCAGTTCGGGAACCGTGCACAATACCGATGTTATGATTCCGGTCACCCTTGGCGTGGACAAGACCGCAGCGGTTCCCGTAGTGAATAACCCCTCCCTTTCCACGAAAGGTTCCTACTACGATCTCACTGCAGACATCTCAAATGCAGGTGTGTCCGATGCGAAAGGGGTTATCGTAACCGTGAGTTCTCCTGCAAAACCCACCGGTACCTATCCGGAGTATGCTGTCGGAACGCTGTCTGCCGATGACGCGTCCAGTTTTGAGGTGACGTTCACGAGTAATGATCTCTCGAACGTTCCGCTGGAAATCACCTGGAAAGATGCCTCCGGCAACAATTATAACACAACGAAGGTGCTGGATCTCTCCTCGTCGGGTTCCGGATCAGGCACGTCAGGTTCCGGTTCCGGCTCGGGAACATCGGTAACCTCTGCAGGAAGTGCAACCGGAAGTTCTTCCGGTTCCGGTGGCATGAGCAGCAGCAGACCCGGTTTCAGTCTGTTCGGCGGCTCCGAGAGCGGCCTGAGTGCCTTTTATCCGGTAATCGCCGGAGGAATCGTCATTGTCATCGCGGCAGTCCTCTGGGTAAAGCGGAGATCTATCCTTGCCAAAATAAAAAAACAATGAGGGGGGATTATGATGTTACATCAACTCGCGAGATCTATAAATAAAGGTGGGAAAATGAAGAGGACAATAATCTTAACCGGATTTATCCTGATGTTTTTCATGGTAGTGGCAGTACAGGCTACCAGTCCGGCCGGATCTACCAGTACGGTTACCGTGACTTCCATACAGGATGCAGTAACCCAAGTCTATATATCTTCCGTGACGCTGGATCCCGAAGTGTTCTATCCGGGTGAATCCGGGACAGTCACCGTGCATGTTACCAATGGCGGCAACGCAACGGTCTGCCTTGGAAATCCGACAATTTCGGACTCCCATATCAAGGTCTACGATGAAGATATGCTCAAGGCAAAGACCTACATCGGAGGCGGAGGCACTGCCGACTTCGTATTCAAAATTTCCGTAAGTTCGGCTCCGGGAAAAAATACCTATTTCCCGATCTTCTCGGTCACGCCCGATGTCGGTACCGCTATCCATGAATCAATAGAGCTGAAAACCGATTCAAACGATCTCCAGGCATCCGTTACCGGAAAACCGGATACCTTCACACTCGATAATGCAGGTACGGTCAACCTGACCCTGATCAATCCGCGGGATGCAGCAATCAAAAATATCCGCGTCACTGCAAGCGGCCCGGGTCTTACCGTGAACCCGACAGACAAGTATATCAGCAGCCTGAGTACGCTCAATTCCACAACCCTTATCTTTTCCGTTACGCCGAGCCAGGATTCCGACCTGACCTTCAATATCAGTTATGCAAGCTCGGATAATATCTATTACAAAAATGTCATCCTGCCAGTCACCCTCGGCGTGGACAAGACTGCTGCCGTACCTGTAGTGAACAATCCATCCCTCTCAACAATGGGCTCGTATTATGACCTTACCGCAGATGTCACGAATGCAGGCATATCCGATGCAAAAGGGCTCATCGTCACCGTCGGTTCTCCTGCAGTTGCAACCGGAACCTATACCGAATATGCGGTTGGCAGCCTGGCAGCCGACGATTCCTCAAGTTTCGAGATAACCTTCACCTGCGACGATCTTTCGAACGTCCCGCTCGAGATAAGCTGGAAAGATTCCAAGGGTAACAATTACAATACCACGAAAGTGATCGACCTTTCCGGTTCCGGCTCGGGTCTTTCCGGTTCGTCAAGTACAAAGAAGTCGTCTTCCACCGTGAGCAGCGGCTCATCGGATATGGGTGGCATGAGTGGTGGACCCGGCGGAAGTGGCGGGCCTGGTGGCAGCGGCGGACCCGGTGGCAGTCTGTTCGGCAGCTCCGGCAGCGGCCTGAGTGCTTTCTACCCGATAATCGCGGGCGGAATCATTATCGTTATCGCAGCGGTTCTGTGGGTAAAGCGGAAATGGATCCTTGCCAGGATAAAGAAGCACTAGTCGGGGTGGGATTATGACCGAAACCCCACTTATCCGCCTCTCGGATGTATCCAAGGTGTACCATCTGGAGAGCGGGGATTTCACGGCACTCGACCATGTCTCGCTCGATATCATGGAGAACGATTTCGTTGCGATCATGGGTCCCTCCGGTTCGGGAAAGTCGACCATGATGAACCAATTGGGGATACTCGATGTTCCTACGTCAGGGGATCTCTATATTGAGGGGAAGAATGTGAAGCATATGTCCACTCTTGAGCGTACGCATCTGCGGCGCGATACGATTGGATATATCTTCCAGAAATTTTACCTCATCCCCCTCCTTTCGGCGTATGAGAATGTCGAGTACCCCCTTATCCTGAAATACAAGAAAAGGGATGCGACCGGAAGAGCAGCAGCCCTCCTTGAATCGGTCGGGATCGACCGGGAGAAAAGCAATCACCGGCCGTCCCAGCTCTCGGGCGGTCAGCAGCAGCGTGTAGCGATTGCACGGGCTCTCGTGAACGATCCGAAGATCCTGCTCTGCGACGAACCTACCGGAAATCTTGACCGGAAAACCGGTATCCAGATTATGGATATCCTTGTGGATCTCCAGAAAAAGGGAAAAACGGTTATCCTGGTCACGCATGACCCGAAGATTGCGGAATATGCCCATCGCACGATACAACTGGAAGACGGGAGGATTGTAGAATCATGAGCAAGCTGGATATCTTCTTCGATCTTTCGGTACGGAGCGTACGCCTGAATTTTCTCCGCTCGATGCTCGCGTCCATCGGTATCGTTATTGGCGTCGTCGCCATCTCATCGATGGGAATGCTCGGGGCAAACATGCAGCTCGAGATAAAAGATCAGTTGTCAGGCAGTGCAAATACTATCGTTATATCGACGGAAACCGTGCGGATGGGCGCCCCGGGGCAGATGTTCACATCATCCAGCTCGTCGGGGATCTCCAAGAGCCAGCTCACCCAGATACGGAATGCTGTCGGAACGAACGGAACGGTTATTCCCGTGATATCCAACAGCACGATGTATACCATAAATTCCGTTACGGGACGGGGCACGATGTACGCGATGGAACCGAACGATATCACGGCGTTTCTGACCATAGCAAACGGGACGAATATCCAGGAAGATTACCAGTGCCTGGTCGGATCGACGGTTGCAACCAATTTCAACGTGAAAAACGGGACCACGAAGATCAAGATCGGGTCCTCGACCCAGACCGATCGCCCGTCCCTGCGCATTGTAGGGGTCCTGGAAGAACGGGGAAGCACCACGGACGGTATCAGTACCGACAATGCGATCATCGTTTCGAAGAGCTGGTACACGGACCAGTACAGCACCACGAAGTATTCCCAGGTCAATGTCGTCGTGGATGATATCGATAATATCAATGCAACGGAAACGGCTATCGATGAAAAACTCAACAAGAACAAGGATGCGGTGAGAATTGACGATTCCAGTTCCCGTCTGTCGTCCATATCATCAACAATCGGGACCCTCTCATCCATGTTCATGGCCATCGGGGCAATCTCCCTTGTGGTTGCAGCGGTCAGCATTTTCAACGTGATGATGATGTCCGTCAACGAGCGGATCCAGGAGATCGGTATCCTGCTCTCCATCGGTACGGAGAAAGGCGAGGTGCGCAGGATGTTCCTTTACGAGGCGTTCATCCTGGGCCTCGTGGGCGGAATTGTCGGTGCGATTGCAAGTTTCGTGATAGGATACGCGGTCGTCAGTTCCCTTCTTGGCACAACGGATTATTACTTCCTGCCGGGAAGCCTGATCTACCTGCCTGTCGGCATGGTTGTCGGGATTGTGACCTGCGTGGTATCCGGTCTCTATCCGGCCTGGAGGGCCTCGAATATGGATCCCATCGATGCGCTGAGAGCCGAATGAACCGGGGTACCGTTCGAAGAATCCGGGAATGAGTCACAGGGGCGATCCGGCCCCTGCTTTTTTTGCAGGTCTGGCAGGAATACGTTCAATTACCCGTCAAGAGAAGTACCCGGTTCCGGAATCGGTTTCTCCATCCGGTTTTTCCGGGAGTACCATCTTCGCGTAAAGGAAGGTGGGAGTCTCCCCCCCTGTCCATGCAATCCGGTTTTCCGGGTATATTGTGAACCTGCCGGTTCAATTATCCCGGTGCGGCGTTCATCATTACACTCACCCTATATTCCGAATTAAAATATTCTCCGCATCCTGTATAATCTGATGATCCTCCTGAAGGAATCATCCGGAAACTACAGCATCGGGTGAAAACGCCAATGAAAAAAAGTACTATCCTCATACTATCCGTATCGGTAATCCTGATGGCAGGAATGCTGGCAGCGGGCTGCACGCAGAGTTCGGGCTCCGAAGGCTCCACGGCCGTGCAGTCTTCATCCGGAAGTTCCGTATCCGCCACAGATCAGGGTTCCGCATCATCGAGAGACCAGGCGGGAGCACCGGAATCAGGGAATGCCTCGTCCGGCACGCAGGCAAATGGATCGCAGCCATCGGGAACACCTCCCTCCGGCATGCAGATGAACGGAACGCAGCCCTCAGGGACCCCTCCCTCCGGTATGCAGATGAATGGAACGCCCCCGTCAGGAACTCCCGGGACCGGGTCGTGATCTCTACCGGTGGTGTCTGAACGACCGGACGCCGGATCCCGGTTCCGGCCGGAGTACTTCCCCGGGGAGGACAGAGCAGGATTATGTATCGCAGACCGTTTCGGGAAAAAAGGAGAACCGGAAAGAGTGACAGTCCTCTTTTCTCTGCGAACCTGCCCCTTCCGATCCTCTGGATCCATCCCCGGAATGGATCCATCCATTTCTCCAATATGGCTGCAGAATACCTGACCGGATACCGGAAGAAGGATTTGCGGTACAGACCGGTATCGTTGCTTTTCCCTGAAAACATTCCTGGAAATCTCGGCATATCCGCGAACCTGAAGAGACGGCATTCTTCAACCTGCAGGCATTCGATGTACGCAGTACTTGTCCGGAACGGGGGTCAGCGCCGGCTTGTACGGCTGGCCCTGGATTTTCCCCGGCAGGGGGGAGAGGCCCTCCGGCTCATCAGGATCTCTATGAATATCCCCGAGGATCCTGATCTCTGTCAGAAGGGCGATCGAGAAATCCGCTCCGGATCACCGGGATCCGGGCCGGCTGGGGACGGCGCAGGTCCGGCGATTTCTGCCCTCCTTCTCAGAATCAGGGGATTATTCTCGTAACCTCCCTGCAAATAAGGTCACATATCCGATAAAGAATGGACCGGGCGTCCTGTCAGGATCGCATTTTTTCCAGGTCTGCCAGGAATTCCGCGACCGAACCATACCGGTCTTTCGGGTTTTTCCGGAGACAGGTAAAGATGATCCTTTCCAGGAGTCCTGCATTTTTATCATCCAGCGCGAGGGGTGCCGGGTCATCGTGCAGGATTGCCTGCGTTATTTCCCCCATTCCCCTTCCCGTGAAGGGTAACCTTCCGGTAAGGAGCTCGTAATAGAGCACCCCGATCTGGTAGATGTCCGTCCATACGCCGGGTTCCCCGTAAAGATTGGGTGCCAGCTGTTCCGGCGATGCATATTCGAGGGAGAACCCGATGATTCCGGATTGTTTCGTCCCGGCAGCTTTTGAGAGCCCCCAGTCAGTAATTTTCGGGGTTCCGTCCGGCGCTATCAGGACATTTCCCGGTTTGATGTCCCGGTGGACAATCCCCTGGCCGTGCGCGTAGTGCAGACCTTCGGCAATCCCTCTCGTTATTTCCGTGGCCTGTGCAACGGGCAGGGGAAAATGCAGGGTTTCCAGCGGGGTTCCCACATACTCCATCTCGATGTAGGGGACCGGGAAGATATTCGCTGCATATATCTCGACAATGTTTTTGTGGTGAAGCCCCTCCCACACCTGGAGCTCCTTGGTGAACTGGGTGCCGGTTACCTCATCGAACCGGATCGGGACTTTCACGGCAACATCCCGGTTTTCCCTGGGATCACGGGCCCTGAACACCCGGGAGACCCCGCCCTCGGCCAGGTATACTGCATCCGGATATTTGTTCTCCAGGGCCGGGGGAAGCCGGGCTGCATAATGGTGTACGGCATTACCTTCGTATGCCTGGCCGGTATCGTGACGGGTGACTATCGTTGCATTCCGCGAGGAAACGTCTCTCTCGCCACCATCCCGGAATTGTGGAGCCCGCCCCTTTCTGGTCCGTTCAAACCAGATGCCGGCTGCTGCCGATATCACGATAATTCCGAGTATGAGCCACCAGAAGTCAACTAGGATCTTAAATAACAGGCCGGGCGGACCTCCCGGAGTCTCTCCGAAAATAAACTGGCCGGTCTGGCGGACATTTTTGTCCGACTGCTGAACGCCCGCAGATGCATCGACCGGCTGGGCACTCTGAATTTCCTCATCGGGCTGCGATGAACCGGCCTCAAGATCGCGATACCGGACCTGAACGAGGGTATAAGCTGACGGGGATGCAAGAAGCGGTGCACGATCCGTGACTGCCGACAGGTTCTCACTATCCGGAAGGCCCGTGATATTCTGCCGCAGTCTGTACGGCACGTCCCCGATCCCGTCTCCATTCAGATCAGGGCCCTGGTATTTTTTCCAGTAATTCCCGAGTTGCCCGACGTACATCTGTCCGTTGTATCCGTACTTCCAGGGAACACTCGACCAGGTGGTGTCGCCTGACAGGGTCTCGATATCTATTTCGTTGTCAAAAGAGTTCAGGTAAATCGCGTTGACCTGCGAGTCCCGATCGAGGGCGACGCCCACGGAGTTGTTGGTGAGGGTATCTCCGGTTATTTCGTTGTTGACTGCGGATTGCAGTCTGATGCCGGTCGGAAAACCCGTTATACTGACATTGGCTATCCTGTTATTGTCCGACCGGATGAGGATGCCGGTTGTCGCATTTCCTGAGAGTACGAGCCCCTCAAGGGTAATCCCGTTGGAGTCCAGGGTAACTGCCGCAGTTCCGGAACCCGATACAATTTCGGGTGGGTTTTCCGGATCCAGCGGACGGATGGTTATCTGTTTTGCGATGACAGGATTTTCGTAATAACGGCCTCCCGCGAGCAGGATGGTATCCCCGTCCCCGGAACTGTTGATCAGGCTCTGGATGGATGCATGGGTCCCGTTATTCACGAGGATATCCCCAGCCCCTGGCGGAACGAGCAGGAAACCCGCTGCCAGAATCAGCAGGATTACCCGATATTGTATCCGAAGCATTTCCAACCCATCCGCACTCCTGCATTCCGGAGTTTTGCCGCTAACCGTTCACGATAAAGAGGAACCGTGCTGCATTTTCTCCCATCGCGAGATCGATGATATCGCCGTTTTTGAGGGGCGTTTTTTTCATCGCGGGGATCAGTTCGGCGTTCACATAGGTTCCCCCCGAGCTGCCCTTATCTTCAATGTACCACGTATCTTCTGTCTTCGCAAGGGCAGCATGCGGTTTTGTGACCCGGGTCACGGCCCGGTAGTCGTCGGGAAGGATGATGTCGCCATCACCGGCAGTTGCATGGGCCCCGGGATCGGTCCTGCCAATGAGGATCCGGTCTTTTTTCAGAAGGAACGTATTCCCTGCGCAGCTTCCCTCGACAAGATACAGCGCAGGGAAATCGCTTCCGGATTCCCGGAGTACTGCCGCCCGCACCGAGTTGATACGTTCCTGGATTTCGCCGTATCCCATTGGGATATTGATCCGGGAAAAGACCCCCAGGTTCTTGATCAGGGTTTCGAGACTGCCTTCCGCAAGGGAAAATTTCCAGACCGGGTGAATCCCTTTTGCGGTTTCCCTCCCGAATCCCGCCTCCTTTTTCACAAGGCCGATATGGACCAGCTGGTCGATGTGTTTCTTGGTATTTGCATAACTCGTATCGATACGCGATGCGATCTCGCTGATTTCCTTGGGATTTTTTTCGATGACCTTGAGTATCCTGAGCCTGGCGGGATTGGATAATACTTCAAGGTATTCCGACAGTTCCTGTAAAAAGGCGGGATCCGTGGAAACTGAGACGGTCTCTCTTTCGGCCATGTTGAAAGCACCCCTGGCGGTACCTGCTGAATACAGGGTCTCCGGGATATGCGTAACCATACTATTATTGTGAGGGATAAAATAAGTTGGTATTTCCGTCACCGGTTACCGGCGGTTTCGGAACTGCCGTTCCCTCTGCCTGTCCTGCCAGTGGGACGATTGACCTCTCCCCGGAAACCGATCCTGGGAAGAGCCCCGTATTTTCACGGGCACCGAACCGGTCCGGGGAATACTCCGGTATCGTCAGGAGATACCGGGACGTTCCGGGACGATCGGGAGAAGTTCTTCCATACTGTCGATGATGAAATCCGCATGGGTCGAAACCCGTGTCCCGGAGAACCGATCGCCGTACCTGGCATAGACCGTCTGCATGCCAAGTTTCCGTGCAGGCTCCATATCCCGGTGCGGACTGTCCCCCACGAGGATTACCTCGGATGGCTCGGCATCCAGCTGATGAAGGGCGTAACGGAACGGTTCCGGTGCGGGCTTTTTCTTACCGGTGAGATCGCAGGTAACCACGAGATCGAAGCTCCGGTTGAGACCGGTCTTGTCCAGCCTTCTTTCGGCATCCCGGGAAAATGCATCGGAAATAATGCCAAGCTGAAATCCCCTGTGACGGAGTTCTGCAAGGGTTTCCGGTACGCCGGGATAGGGGACTATCGATTCCAGTTTCACCGTGTCGTAGATCCGGGAGCAGGTTTCGTAGGAACTTTCCGAGTAACAGTTTCTGTCCCGGAGAAAATCCGCGATATTCCGGAAGTCCTCGAATCCCCATCCCGAATTGAGGAAATACCCAAAGAGGTCGTCCCGGGACCCTTCGCCGATCTCCTCAACAACGCGTTCGCATGCAGAGAGTTTTGCCCCGACGAGATCGAAGAGGGTATTGTCCATGTCAAAAAAGATGGTGGAGATAGCATCTTCGGACGGGCACAGGCGTTGCTGCATCAGCATAGTTTCGCCGCAGTTTCTTAAATTGCTTGGCGTCCTGACAGTAGGTGGATCCGGCCGGAGAAGAAATAGCCGGGAGGCATTCCCGGGCCGGACAGACGGATTCCTGTAAAAAACAAAAGATTTTCTTGATTTTAGCACAGAATACTGGTACAGACTCTCATGCAGGGAACTTTCCTGGTCGAGCTCAGCCCCGGGACGAGCCGGTGGAAACTCCGCTACCTCATCCACCAGATCGCCGGCAGGTACCATATCCATGGCAATATCGAGCAGAACCCGCATATCACGCTCTTCGGGCCGTTCACGGTACGGGAAGGCGTATCCGTCTCCGATATCCAGGACTGCATAGCATCCGCAGCTTCCGGGCTCTTGCCCGTACCGTTCCTGATCGATGGCTGGGAGACAAAAGCAGGCATCAATGGCGGAGTCCTCGCGTTCCGGCTCATCACGTCAGAAGATCTTATCCGGCTGAACCGTGAGATTGCGGAACATCTCGCCCCGGTCAGCAACGGGTGCAACAGCTGGGACCAGAACCCTGAGCAGAAATGGTTCCATGTCACGGTTGCGAACCGGCTCGGCGGCACCCTTGCCGATACCATCCTCTCGGAGCTTGTGGATAAGAGCGCCGGCAGCCACGAGTCCCGTCTGCCTGATGACGAACCGCTGGAACAGCGGGTGTGGCACCAGGTCCTGTCCATCCTCCGGATAAATCCGTATGAAGCCGGTATTCTGCATCCCGTCGTTTGCGATGACGGGATCCGGATCCGTCTCATGAACGAGGATCATATCGTCGGCGATTTCGATCTCACCACGCATACCTGGCTGCAGGGTGAGTCCGCCGCGATCGACCCCTCCGGAAGACAACAGACGCTGCGGCGATACCGTGTTTTACGCGGGATGGAACTTACGGCACCCGTTCCGCCGCATGAACCGGATATTTTTGTCATCGGCGACCTGCATTTCGGGCATGCGAATATTATCCAGTACTGTGCCCGGCCGTTCTCCTTTTCCGATCCCGGGGAGATGGACCGGGTCCTTACCCGGAACTGGAACCTGACGGTCGGGGCTGATGACCAGGTATTCTACCTGGGCGATCTCCGGTATGGCCGGACTGCCAGGACCGAACAGGAGTACCGGAGCGAACTCTCCGGGAAGATCACCTTCATCCGCGGGAATCACGACCGGAATCTTTCCGGAACCCTGGCGGTCCATACCCTGGAATGCGACGGGATCTCCTTTGTTCTCTGCCATGACCCGGATGATGTCGTCGCGAAACCCGGGCAATGGGTGATACACGGGCACCTGCATAACAACGATCTCCGTGATTACCCGTTCATCAGTTTCCGGAACCGCCGCGTCAACGTGAGTGCCGAAGTCGTCGGGTACCGGCCTGTCAGCCTCCATGAGATAGCAGGGCTCATCAGGACCGGGCTGTCGGTGGGGAGGACCAGGATGTACCTCCTCCGCCCCCTTTCCGGGAGTGACGCCGCCTGCCAGGGGATGACCTCCTCGCAGGAACGATCGGAAAATACGTAGGATCTACCGTTCTACGATCCCTATGGGCTGCCCGCTTCCCACAGCTTACTCTTCTGGAACCCGGTGCCCGCGGTATTCCTGAAAGCCGCATCCGGCCCGGATACCAGTACCGGATCTCCGGGGACCTTCTGTATCGTCAGCACGGAATACCGGGAAAAGTATTCGATGCAAAAATATTTTCAGATGCCATGGTGAAAGATAACTGTGCATCCCCCGGTAGTCACGATCCTCTATGTGGATGACGAAGCCGGCCTTCTCAATCTCGGGAAAAATTTCCTGAAATACATGGGGGGCTTTTCCGTAGAAACGGCAGGGTCCGTAAGGGAAGCCGAATCCATCCTCAGGGAAAGCGCGATCGATGCAGTCGTTTCCGATTACCAGATGCCTGAGAAAGACGGTATCGAGTTTTTACAGGACGTGCGCCGGGACTACCAGGACCTGCCGTTCATTCTCTTTACCGGGAAAGGCAGGGAGGAGATTGCCATCCAGGCGCTGAACCTGGGGGCTGATTTTTATCTCCAGAAAGGGGGAGATCCGGTCGCCCAGTTCACGGAGCTCACCCACAAGATCCGGAGTGCGGTGGAGCGGTACCGGGCCAGGCGCGCCCTGATAGAATATGAAGACCGGTTCTCACGTATCTTCGGGGCCAGCCCGACACCGATCCTGATCGTCAGGATATCCGATGGGTTGATTGTCGATGCGAACCTCAGTTTTGCGCAGACATTCGGGTATAAAACCGGGGAATTGTCAGGCAGGAAAATACAGGATCTCACGATATGGTCGGATCCGCAGGATGCCGGAACCGCCCTTTCCACGCTGGTCACGGGCCGTTCGGTGCGCAACCTGCCGTACCGGCTCCGGGATATGAGCGGCAGTCCCCGCGATATCCTCGTCTCGGGAGAGACAATACGGCTGGGTGAAGAGGACTGTCTTCTCATCCAGATGCACGATATCTCCGAGACCTTGCGGATGCAGGCCCTCCTCCGGGAGAGCGAAGACCGGTACCGGCTCCTTTTCAATAATACGCTCGATGCTTTTGCCCTCAATGAGATCATCTGCGATGAGAATGGTATCCCGGCCGATTACCGGTTTCTCGATGTAAACCCTGCATTCGAGCGCATCACCGGCTTTCGGCGCGAAGATGTGATCGGGAAACGGATCCGGGAAGTGCACCCCTCCGTGGAATTTTCCCTGATAGAAGCGTGCGGAAAGGTTGCCCTCACCGGGGAACCGGTACGGTTTGACAATTATGCGCGCGACATGGACCGGTATTTCGAGATCCAGGCGTTCTCCCCAAAGCGTAGCCAGTTTGCCATCGTCTTTTCCGAAATTACCGAACGCCGCCAGGCAATCAACGAACTGGTCCGGAAGAACGAGGAACTCGGGCAGCTCAACGAAGAACTCCTTGCAACGGAGGAGGAACTGCGCCAGAACAATGAGGAACTTGTCGAAAAAGAGCGCCAGATCAAAGAGAGCGAATCGCACCTTGAGGGAGCCCAGCACCTGGCCCGGATAGGAAGCTGGGATGTGGATACCGGCACCCGGAAACTCTCCTGCACGAAGGAAACGCTCCGGATCCTGGGCCTTTCCACCGGAGGGGAAATTCCGGAATTTCCGGATCTTCGGGATCTCTGGCATCCTGACGACTGGCCGGAGATATGGGAAGCATCAAAACGCCTGGTTCACGAGGGAACCCCCTATGAACTGGAGCACCGGCTCATCCTCCGGGACGGAACCCGGAAGTATGTCCGGATCCAGGGTGAAGCGATCCGGAAAGAACAGGCGATTGTCCGGATCTGGGGGACCATCCAGGATATCACGCACCGGAAAGAGCTTGCGGAAGCGCTTGAGAAGACCAAGGAGCGGTTCTCCCGTATTTTCCAGGCAAGTCCCGCCCCCATTTCCCTGTCCCGTTTCTCGGACGGCCTGTTCCTTGAAGTGAACGACAGTTTCCTCAGCCTTTTAGGAGCCGGCCGCGAGGAGATTGTCGGCCATACCAGCCGGGAACTCGGCGTCTTTCTCAACTACCAGGACCGGCAGGATATGGCGTCCCTCCTGCAAAAAGAACCGCGATTCCGTGGCCGGATGTTCCGGCTCCGCAGGAAAAACGGGGAGATGATTCTTGCCAGGGTGAATGCGGAACGGATCCGGTTCGATGACGAGGACTGTATCCTCTTTATTGTCGAGGACATTACCGAAGAGCAGCGAAACCGTGACGAGCTTATCAGGAAGAACGAGGAACTCGGGCAGCTCTATGAAGAGCTTCGGGCAACGGAAGAAGAGCTCCGGCAGAACCTGAACGAACTCATCGAAAGCCGCGAGACGCTGAAGGAACAGGAGCGGCAGTACCATGCGGTCTTCGAGCATACCGGATCTGCGACGTTCATCTTTGAACCGGATGGCATGATCAGCCTCGTGAACGACCAGTGCGAACGCCTTTCCGGGTATACCCGGCAGGAAGTCGAAGGAAAGATGCGCTGGGCGGATTTTGTTTTTCATGACGATCTTCCCTGGATGCTGGACCTGCACCGGAAACGGCGGGACGGGCGGGAAACCGTCACGGACCATTACGAGTTCCGGCTGGTACCGAAATCCGGGGAGATCCGGCACGTTCTGATCAGTATCGGCCGGATTATGGAGACCGGAAAGTACGTGGCCTCCTTAATCGATATCACCGACCGGAAACTCACCGAGCGTGCCTTTGCGGAAGGAAACCGGAAGCTGAACCTTCTCACGAGTATCCTGCGCCACGATATCCTGAACCGGATGATGGTTCTCCAGGGAAATGTCGTTCTCGCCCTGAAGAAAACCGGCGATCCCTCGGTGCAGGAATATCTCAGGAAAATAGAGTCCGCCGCGCTCCAGATAGACCGGATGATGCGGCTCACGAAGGAATACGAGTCCCTGGGCCGCCAGGTTCCCGGCTGGCACAGGGTCTCTTCGATGGCTGCAGCGGCGGCAGGATCTCTCGATCACGGGAAGGTATCGCTGCAGGTCATGACGGACGGCCTCGAGGTCTTCTCAGACCCGCTCTTCGAACGGGTATTTGCAAACCTGATCGAGAATTCGCTGATGCATGGCAGGCAGGTATCCGAGATCCGTATCAGGTATACGAACCGTGACGGGGCGCTCAGTATTTTTTACGAGGATAACGGGGTGGGGATTCCCCCTGACATGAAAGAGCGCATCTTCGACCGGGGCGTCGGGAAAAACACCGGTCTCGGCCTTTATCTGGTGCGCGAGGTGCTCGGGATTACCGGAATTACGATACGGGAGACCGGGGAAGCGGGGAAAGGCGCACGGTTCGAGATCCTTGTACCTGCGGGGACGTTCCGGTTCCGGAACGGGGATGCGGGCTCTCCATCCCGTGACTGAAGGGAATATTGCGCAATCATCTGCCGGTCCGTTAACCGGGCAGGGCAGATCTCCCGGAGGGACTGCAGGAGAATTTCATTATCTTTATTATGCAGTCCCCACTATGCAGATGCGGTGAGTGTATGGAGATCGTTAAGATCCCCCGGATGGAGAAGAAAGAGTACGACCGGCTCATCGCAAACGGGTATATCTCCCGTATTGCGTTCCAGGGAGAGAAGTATCCGTATATCGCGCCATTTCTGTATGTCTTTGACGGGAAATTCCTGTACTTCCTCTCGACGAAATATGGTAAGAAGATCGAGTATTTCCGGAAGAGTCCCTATGTTTCCGTGGAGGTCGAGAAATACACCCGCGACCTCTCATCGTACACGTTCGTCACGTTCCAGGGATACCTCGAAGAAGTCGAAGATGCCATCGAAAAGAAAATTATCCGGCAGAAATTCGTGGATCTGATCAAGAGCAAGAAACTCTCCGGAAACATCCTTGCGGCGCTCGGCCATTCCCCGGAAGATTCCCCGGAAGCCATCGCAAGGGAGGAACGCTCGCTGGTCTGGAAACTCGTGGGCGTCCGGGATCTCGTCGCCCTGAAAAATCTCTGATCCGAATATCCCTTTTTCCGGATCTTACGCGGGTATTAATTCTCAAAAACAGAAAATTACGGTACGATGAAGAGTGAAACCCGGGATACGGCGGAAGACGATACCGCCCGGCTTACTCCTGCAATGCGGCAGCACCGGGAGATCAAGTTACAGTACCCGGATGCCATTTTATTCTTCCGCATCGGCGATTTTTACGAGACGTTCGGACCCGATGCGGAGGTAGTCTCGCGCGAGCTGGATATCGTTCTCACCTCCCGTTCGAAGGGGCCCGAGGGGAAGGTCCCGCTCGCCGGGGTACCCTATCATGCGGCGGACGGTTATATCGGCCGGCTCGTGGCGAAAGGTTACAAAGTTGCGGTCTGCGACCAGGTCGGCGACCCGAAGAGTACGAAGGGAATCGTTGACCGGGAAGTCGTCCGTGTCGTGACACCGGGAACGGTCTCCGATGGTGCGCTGCTCAGTTCCGGGGCTCCCCGGTACCTGATGGCCCTCTTTCCCGAGGAGAAACAGGAGAAAGGGTACGGGGCGGCATTCCTGGACGTATCGACCGGGGAATTCTTCGTAACCGTTTCACCGGGCGAGTGCTCCCTCCAGGATATCGCGACCGCGATTGCGCGGTACCAGCCGTCGGAATGTATCGTTCCCGCGTCCCTGTCAGCCCCGATACGGGACTGGCTGAAGGAACGGGACCTCGTGGTAACTTCCTGCCCGGAGGAACTGTTCCTGCAGGACCGGTGCCGGGATGCCCTGCTCGGCCATCTCAGCGTATCCTCCCTTGACGGGTTCGGGTGCGGGGAGTACCCGGCTGCCGTGACTGCGGCGGGAGCGGCGCTTCTCTACGCAAAGGATACGCAGAGATCGGATCTCGCCCATGTCCGGACGCTCGGGACCCGCATCCGGGCAGATTCCCTTATACTGGATGCGATCACGATGCGCAACCTTGAGATCACCCGGAATATCCGGGGCGGGACCCGGGAAAATACCCTCTTTTCGGCACTGGATTTCACGGAAACCCCGATGGGGTCCCGGCTCCTGCTGGAATATCTTGCCGCTCCGTCCGTCTCGGTTCACGAGATCGGCGGGCGTCTTGACGGCGTGGAATTTTTCGTGGGAAATTCCGGGGTGCGCAGGGATCTCCGGATCATCGTGAACAAATGCGCGGATATCGACCGGATCCTCGCGAGGATCTCCCTGGGGAGCGCCGGTCCCCGGGAACTTCTCGCTCTGGCGGGAGCGCTCGACCGCATCCCGGAGATCCGGTCGCTTGCCGGTGGCGGGAAGACCTCGTTTCCCGATCTCCTGCAATCCGCATGCGACCGGATGCCGGACTGCCGTGCCGTTCCGGAACGCATCCGCAGTGCCATCATGGAAGATCCGCCTGCCCTTGCGAGGAACGGCGGGGTCATCAGGGACGGGTTTCACCGGCAGCTGGACGATCTCAGGCAGGTAGCCGAGGGCGGCAGGGACTGGGTGGCGGAACTCCAGCGGGAGGAGCGGGAGAAGACCGGTATCAAGTCCCTGAAAGTCGGGTACAACCGGATCTTCGGGTACTATATCGAGGTCACGAAGCCGAACCTGCACCTGGTCCCGGACCGGTACGAGCGCAAGCAGACGACCGCAAACGGGGAGCGCTTCACGCTTCCCGAACTCCGGGAGAAAGAGGTGCTGATCACGAATGCGGACGAGCGCCTCCTCGCACTGGAGCTGGAGATTTACGCAGCCCTTCTTGCCGAACTCAAGTCGCATATCCCGGAGCTCCAGGAGGTATCGCGGGGGTTTGCGATCCTCGATGTTGCGGCGGCTCTTGCGGAAGCCGCGGAGAAGCACCGGTACGTGCGTCCCGTGCTGGACGAAGGCGCGGAGATCATCCTGCGCGAGGGGCGCCACCCGGTCGTGGAGCTCTCCGCCCCGCAGGGGTTCGTTCCCAATGATGCACATCTCGATTCCGAAGGAGAGCAGGTCCTGGTCATCACCGGGGCGAACATGGCGGGGAAATCCACGTACATGCGGAGCATCGCACTCCTCTGCATCATGGCCCAGGCCGGAAGTTTCGTTCCCGCGGAATATGCAAAGATCGGGATCGTGGACCGGATCTTTACCCGGGTCGGGGCGTTCGACGATCTTGCGAGCGGGCAGTCCACGTTCATGGTCGAGATGCTGGAACTCGCAAATATCCTGAATAACGTCACGGACCGGAGCCTGGTCATCTTAGACGAGATCGGGCGCGGGACGTCGACTGCCGACGGGTATGCGATTGCAAAGGCGGTCCTCGAATTCCTGCACGGGAAAGGAAGCTCGGGCCCCCGGACCCTTTTTGCCACCCACTTCCACGAGCTCTCCGGAATAGAGTCAGAGCTCAGGCGGGTGAGGAATTACCATTTTGCGGTGAAGGAGTCGAAGGGCGATGTCGCCTTCCTCCGGAAGATCATCCCGGGGTCGACCGACCGGAGCTATGGTATCCACGTGGCACGGTGCGCGGGTATTCCCCGGAAGGTGACGGACCGGGCGGAGCGTATCCTCAGGGATGAGGAAGAGCGGGGCACGGGACAACCCGGCCAGAAGGCGCGGAAGTACACCCAGCTCCTCCTGATCGATAACGGCGATACCGTGCAGCCGGCGGGTCCCGATCCGCTGGTGCAGGAGCTGGCATCGCTCGACACGAATGCCCTCACCCCGCTCGACGCACTTGTCAGGCTGAACGATCTCAGGAAGCGTGCCCTGGGGAGGGAGGAGGTACGATGACGCCCGGCGGCGGAATCGATCCCGGTCTGCCCGGGCCTGTCATCCAGGTGCTCGATGAGGCGACGATCACGAAGATCGCGGCCGGGGAAGTGATCGAGCGCCCCGCATCGGTCGTCAAGGAACTCCTTGAGAACGCTATCGATGCCGGGGCCAGGCGCATCTTTGTCGATGTCGTGACCGGGAAGCGCGAGATCCGGTCCATCCGGGTGACCGATGACGGGTGCGGGATGTTCCCTGCCGATGCGGAGCTGGCATTCGTGCCCCATGCGACGAGCAAGATCCGGTCTGCCCGGGACCTCGAAGCGATCCATACCCTCGGGTTCCGGGGCGAAGCGCTCGCGAGCATCGCTGCCGTTTCCCGCGTGACCCTGGCGACCAAGCCCCGCTCGGCAGGCGTCCTTGCCGGGACCCGGGTTATCCTCGAAGGCAGCGGGCGCAGAGAGACCGGATCGGTCGGGACCCCGGAGGGGACCAGCATTTCGGTCGAGGATCTCTTCTACAATACCCCGGCCCGGAAGAAATTCCAGAAGAGCCTTCCGACCGAACTTGCGCATATCCAGCGGGCGGTCGGGAATGCGGCGCTCTCCCATCCGGAGGTCGCGTTCACGCTCACCGTGAACCGGCAGGAACGCTTTGCCACGCCGGGCTCAGGAGATCTGCGCGAAGTCCTCATCGCGCTGTACGGGAGCGAGGGGACCGGGCGGCTGGGCGGGGTTTCCGGATCCGGCCAGGACGCCCGCATCTCCGGGTATCTTTCGCTTCCCCCGTTTACCCAGAAGACCCAGGGCAGGCTCACGCTGGTCGTGAACGGGAGGCCGGTCTATTCCCGGCAGGTTCTCGATGCGATCCGGGAGGGGTACGGGACGCTCCTCCCCAGGGACCGGTATCCGCTCGGTGTCCTGGTCCTGTCCATCGATCCGGATCTCGTGGACGTGAACGTGCATCCTGCAAAGCACCAGATCCGGCTCACGAAGGAGTCCGGAATTCTCGGGGCGGTTGCGGACGGTATCGCAGGCTCGCTCTTTCCGGAGGATCCGGATCTGCAAAGCGGCAGCCGGGCGGCAGGGACCCTGATACCGGATACGGGTTTTCTGTCACCGGCTGGCCCGGCGTCCGTGCGGGAAGCGGCTCCCGGGTATTCTTACCGGCCCGGGGATTCACTGGTCCCCCCTGCACCCACGCACTATGGGACGCTGCGGACCGACCGGCAGCTCCGGGTGACCGAGATTACCCCCGGCTCCGTGCCTGAATCGCTGTCCCGGCTCCCGGAGATATCGTACATCGGGCAGTTCAACGGGATCTATATCCTGGCCGAGACTTCGGCCGGGGAACTCCTGGTCATCGACCAGCATGCGGCGCACGAGCGGATCCTGTACGAGCAGGTGAAGGAGCATGAAGCGTCCGCCCGGCAGGGGCAGGAGCTGCTCGAGCCCCGGATCATTCGTCCCCGGCCCGGGGATTCGGATCTCCTGCGGGAGTTTCTGCCCGACCTGGAGCGGGAAGGTTTTGCCATCGAGCCCTTTGGGGGCGATGCGTTCCTGGTCAGGGCGGTCCCGGTGGTTCTCGGGAGGATGGAGGATCCCTCTCTTATCGGCGAGGTGATCCAGGAGCTCCTTGAGGGACCGGTGCGGGCTCCCCTGGAGCGGCGGGAGCGGATTGCGAAGGTTGTCGCCTGCCGGGGCGCACTCAAGGCGGGAACCGCGTGCACGCCCGAGCAGTGCCGGCGGCTCATCGATCAGCTCCGACATGCGAAGAATCCCTTCACCTGCCCGCACGGCAGGCCGACCATTATCCGGTTCTCCCGGGAGCAGCTGGACACGATGTTCCGGAGGATGTGAGGGGAGGCCGGGTTTAGACTCCTCGATGAGGCATGTGAGATTGAACTGTGCGGAGAGAACAAGTGAATGACATGATTCAGAACGCCGCAAGGGCAAAATAACTTTTATAGAATTTATCTAGGTGATTATGTAACATCCGCCACAAACACGGTTTAATGTACCATCAAATCCACAAGAATTTCAAATAAATCTTTCTCCCGGTTGTTGTATCTCCATTCCATTTCTTTGATGTAATAGAGGAATTTTTCTTTCGAGATACCGTGATGTTTCATCAATCGTTCTTTAGCGAAGGACCAGAATCCTTCGATTCCGTTGATGTAAACTTTTCCCTGTTTAAACTTGTATTTGTGATCGATACTGAGATGGCGATATCCACAGAACATGAGGGAATCATATCCTCTCCATTTATCGGTATAGACGATTGAGCCGCGCCGGACTTTCCTGACGGTTTCATTCATCAGGGATTCAGCTTTCACATCGGTAACGATACTGACCGATACTTTGCCCCCTCTCTCCAGGATGCCAAACACTATGGTCTTGTGACCGGCACCACGTCCTCTCTTACCTTTCCGCCGACCACCGAAATAAGATTCGTCAGCTTCTAGTTCACCTCTGAGGAGATTATCCGCCCGGGCAAGATCCTCAACAAGGACTCTTCGGAGAAGGTCGTAACCTTTCAGGGTTGTCTTATAACTCAGGCCGGTATCTTTCGCAGTTTTCCTGGCCGAAACTGAGAGCTCAAAGAGTTTGATTAGCGAGAGCCATTGAGAAGGTGAGATCCGAAGTTCAGTGAATCTCGTTCCCTTAAGGGGATAAACATCTCTCCCGCATTGTTTGCATCGTACTCTCGATCGCTCTAAAAAATAAAAATCCGGGGAGTTGCATGAACAACAAACGCGATCTCCCCGTACTTTCCAGAGATATTCAAGGGAGTTCTTGTCTTCAGAAACAAGTCTCCCAATCTCCCGGAAATCCATAGTCTGCATTTCGTCCACCCTGTCTTGAGGTTAGTGGTGGACTCTACACAATCACCTTTATCTAATTCTACTTTGGTCGTTTTGATGAGAACTACATTAACCGAAAAAATTCGCAATAAAATCCGTGAAAAATTTCTCTTTGCTGAAAAACAGCAATTGACATTTTTGGATCTTTATTCTAGTAAATTGTATGAAGAGATCCGGGTAGAATTAAATCTTCCACCAAAACCTGATCATCGTATGCCTATATGTTGTAATGCAATGTGTTCATTCTACGACAAAGACCGAGATGAAATTCTGACCCATACCCCGAGTTATCAAAGTTCCACTCTTGGTATTCGATATAAAATTCCACGATAACTTGCTATGCAGCGTGATCACTCACAATTGCGAATTATTGACTCCCTTTTCCAAAGCACAAAAATGCCGAAGACTTGACAGAACTCTTGCTGAATTCCGTTACGAATTTTCAAAAATTTATCCGGTAATGGATTGGGGTTTGTTTTGCGGACGGGCGGAGGGACGAGCACGGCCGCATTCCCTCGTGCAGATCGCCGGAAGAAGTTCTATTATTCAGGTATCCTATTTTATCAGCCCCCCGTCGGTATTCCCTCTCTTCCGGACCCCCCCTTCGCCAAAAGCCCGAAATGGCCCGTTCCGGTGATCCGGGGTACTGGAGTATGATCCTGAAATTGACCCCCGAAAAACGGCCAGTATTTTGGCCGGGAAAATACGTGAGATCCTGCCTTAGATTCCCTGGATTCCTGCATAAACCTGTCTGATTTTCGGCCGGTAAAATAATTCCGGGCCCGGGTACGGGAAATCCCGGTAAAAATGGGAATCCGGCCCTGATTCGGGCTCCGTTTGGGGGGTCCGGACTTACGATCCGGAACAGGAACCTCCGATTTCAAAAACACGGAGGCCGGACTAGAGCCGGACGTATCTGAATCTCTCCTGAAATAGATATATCCTGTATAGGTGAAAACACAGGCTTATGGCAAATATTTTTATAATTTTATCTTCTCTATTGCTATGAAGAACCGGACAACGCATCCTGGAGAAAAGACCCATGTCCCCGTTCATGTACATTGGAATAATTATTTCAGTGGTGTGTTTAGGGGTCGGTCTCGCATATGACGCTTTAATAAAATGTTGTCAGACACGGCAATTACACAAGTCCAAAGAAAAGGCAGAGAGTAAGCCGTGCAAAAAGGATAGTACTGAAGATGCATCAGCAGATAAAATCCTGACGCCAAAACTTCATGATTATGCCTGGACCTGGTTTTCGTATCATGCAAAACAAAGACTGGATGCCTTTAATTATTTTATAATTTTTCTGGGGCTGCTCCTGACCGCATTGACGTTTGGAATAAACAAGTATCCTGAACTTTCGAGTGGAATCGCATTAATCGCGGTAGTCATATCATTTGCTTTTCTGAATTTTGAATACCGGAACGAGGAACTTGTAAATATCGGGAAAAATGCTTTACTGGCCCTAGAAAAAAATTACCCTCCTGAATACAGGCTGCATCATAATAACAATCCGGTTAAAACGGTAACGCATGGCTGGTGGTTAAAAATAATCTACTGGCTTATTATCATACTTTTCTTAACTTTGTTCTGGGCGTTTGCATTCGACTCTTTTTTGATGCCCGGGCAAGGTGCGTAACCATTGAAGACGTCGTTACTTTATTCTCAAAGCAGATAGAAGGAGGTACGTATGCCATATATCAAAAAAGAGGCCAGAACCCGTCTGGAGCAGGGTGGACAGCCTGAGAATGCAGGGGAGCTTAATTATTCGATCTCAAAACTTGTCGACGATTATTTACTCCGAAAAGGGGACCTGCGGTATGAATATCTCAACGAAGTGATTGGTGTACTCGAATGCGCAAAACTTGAGGTATATCGACGCATTGCCGTACCCTATGAAGATAAAAAACTGAAAGAATCCGGCGATGTGTATCATGCCGGGAAATAAATAATCAGGAACGCCCAGTCCGCCAGATAATTTCTATTGCCGCCAAAATACCTATCCGGACCCTCCCTCTCACCACAGCCCCGCCAAGGCCCCTTCCGCCGATCCGAGGTAGCACAGGTCGATCCAAAAAACGGGTGCCGGGAAGGGGCCTCTAATTTACAGCTGAAAACATCGCGGTAATGCCCCGGATTGCCTTGAATCCTGTGGAAAACCGCTGAAATTTTTGCTTGAAAATTAATTCAGGGTTCGGACCCGGGAAAACCAGGCATTTCCGGGAATCTGGGCTCAATACGGGCGTATTTTGGGGGGTCCGGACTTACGATCCGGAACGGGAACCTGCCCGGACACCTCCGCCCGGATCACCCTCCCCCCAACTCCAATCCGGGCTTGATTTGGACCCGGATTGCCCTGGACAGGTGATCCGGATCAGGGTTCCTGAGGGGAAATTGTCAACCGAAATATGAAATTCCGTAATTATGGGCCATTTTCAAAAAATACGCGATTTAATCGTATTTTCAGCCTGCAAAATAGCGGCGTTTTACGGCCCCTCAAAATATGGGATCAATAGTTTCCCCATCCGGCCCTGAGATCGGGTGCTGGTGGGGCCTTGGCGGGGCTGGCTGTACCGACGGAGAATTTGAGTATATAAAGGGGTCATGTTCCGGGAGGGACTATCCGGGGTGATGCGGTCGGAAATCCGATAGTCCCAGCATTCCGTACTGGGGGTGGAGGGGACGGACCTGACCCCCATGCACTAGTCCGTTGAGGATTGATTATTTTATCAGAGAATTCTCTCCCCCACCATCATTGAGGTGAATATGATCCAGATGGACAAGGAAAGACTATTCCAACTTCAACGAAAACTGGGGCCGGTTCTCATGAATTACGTTAACCCTGCTGCTGGGTGCTTTGATAATTGTGGCGATGCAGGTAAAATTTCCTTGCGTGTAAATATTCGTAATATTATCACCCTCATCTACGGGATGTGAATATTCAGGAAGACCGTAAACGAATGTTGCCGGGAAAGCTCCTCCCGGAGTGTATGCAATCGACTCGGCATCATTCACAAGCAGGACTTGTCTCCCGAAAGAGTCAAAAATCCTCGTTATGCCTGAATCATGGTAGATGACCCCTCGTAACGGAATCCTGTTCGGCATGGAGCTGGAAAAATTGTATGATCCGTACTGGCCTGTAATAACAAGCTGAGTGATACCCACATCGTTGCCGAGTTTTGTAAACCCCTGGGAGTTATTGAATACCAAAGATGGTAATGGGCAGGAATTCGCTGTAGGTGGTGGAATAGAAAATATGTCCTTCAGGTTCGTGGATCTGTCAGGAATACCGGTACCCGCGGTGACAGATTCGTTCTCCTGTAAGGTAGTCTTATCTGCATAATACATCTGACGTTCAGTGCTATCATAAAAAGTAGGGCCACAGCCCCAACAGAGAAAACATTAGCCTGTCTTATCTGTTTCACCTTTTCGACCATTTTATCCACTATAGTTTGAAATCTGCGTTTTTATCGTCCAAGAACAAACTGGTGGGATGGGAGAAACGGGTTAGTCCAATTGGAGAATATGATAATGTCAATGCAGGGATGATTTTTATCACTTTCATTGATATCATACGAGATATATTTTCCCAGACCTACGATTTTCGGATTACCCATAGAATACTGAATATGTGTAGTTGCAGGTACATACCCCCCGTTTGTTGTGACATATGACTCGGAATCATTTACGATAAGGATCTGTTTTCCGGTTGGATCGAAAATCCTTGTAACCGGGCCGGATGAGTGATAAATAATGGATCCCACCGGAATCGGGTAACCATCGGAATCGGGATAGTCACCCGCTTCGGCAATAACCAGTCCATCGTGAAGCACGGTCATCTCCTGGGAGTTATTGAATATGAGGGTGGGGATGGGGCATTCCTCCGGTGCATAAGAGGGTGGCGTTACCGTGTGGCTGACCAGATCGGCCGATGAATTTGTATTGCCGGCTGTGGTTTCCGCTCCGGTACATCCGGCAGCCAGGATGATAGTAAAAAACAGGATCACAATAGCGCAATGCAGAACATGTTTCATTGTGTTCGTCCCCCTGTTGCCCTTAGTGGTTAGTACCAATAATAATCAAATAATTATTACCTGATAGTAAATCTTGTCCAGATCAATTTTCAATGTAATCAGTTTTATCCGGATCAGAATCATTAAAATTTTCCTGATGGAGATTATCCGGTACTTTTTCCAGGCAGATCTTTCGATGCCGGTCCTTGCGGGTACATCCACATCCCTTCGCAATGATCCGCTGCGTTGGATTTTCTATCGTATCGTGTGATGCCGCACTGCGTGCGGAGTTCGCGTGCACGTCCCTGCGCCCGTTCACAGACAGGGGAATAAACCGGGATCTCACTTACTGGGGGAGTTGTTTTGGGATTTCTCCTAAGGCTTCAAATCGGATATCGTGAAATCCCGACAACGGTCTGTTGTTCGCGGCCAGGTGGAGAGACGAGCACTGGCCGCCGTCCCTCGCAAAGATCCGCTGCGTGTTGGATTTTTCCGTACCGTGCGATGCCGCACTGCGTGCGGAGTTCGCGTGCTCGTCCCTGCGCTCGCTCATAGACCTGGCTTAGGGAAAGATATTCAGCAGAACTCTTCCGGGAATTTTCCAAAAATTATCCAATAATGGATCGGAGTTTATTTTGCTGACGGGCGGAGGGACACCATAGGGTAATTTGCGACGGCAGGCAGGTCTTCCCTGGCAGGAACGATCAAATCTGCGACCTGCAGATGGTACCCGGAAGAGATGTATCCGGACACTGAGAAAGCCCCCCGCACGAGACCACCCTTCACCAACAATCTGTCCTAGGCCGGCCTGCAATAGTCTTTAGCGAATGCATGCTCCTCGCCGTCGGATCCCCCATCCGGACCTTCTTTGGATCTGTGGTCGATCTGTTCTCGGGATGATCCAAACCAACAAATTATTTGATGAAAAACCGCATGGTATGATAGTTAGCCGGAGGTGAGCGGGACCATGACAAAAGCCATCGAAGTCGTGTACGAGAATAATGTTTTCAGGCCGGTGAAACCGGTCGAAGGAATAGCGGAGCATGAGAGGATGGTCGCCATACTTTCCCGCCGTCCTGACAAAAAAGAACTCCGGAAACTGGCAGGGACGATGACCCCTGATGAAGCCCGTGCGATGCAGAAATGCATTGACGAGGAGTTCGAAAAAATTGAAGGCAACTGGTAACCTGGCACTGGATACCAATGCAGTCATCGCGTACCGGGAAGGCATTCCGGAAGTATGCGACGCTGTTGATGCTGCAGACGGAATTATTCTGCCGGTCACCGTTATCGGGGAACTTCTGTACGGCGCACTCAACAGTACGAAAGTCCGGACCAACGAGAAGTTCGTGCAAAAATTTGCCAGATCGTCCCTTGTCGTCCCGATAGACGCTTCTGTTGCCGGACGGTATGCCCGCGTCCGCCTTGAACTGAAACGAAAAGGCACACCCATACCGGAAAATGATATCTGGATTGCCGCAACCTGTCTTGAGATGGAAGCCCCGCTTCTCAGCAGGGACGAACATTTCAGACTCGTTGCCGGACTGGATACCCGCTCATGGGAAAACCGGAACGGGAACTGAACCCGTTCCTGTTACCGGATAATCCGGAGAAAACGGAAAAGGGTTATCTCCCGTTAAATTAACTCCGAGTTAACTTACCCGGAAAATCGTTTCTAGGTATGCAGATAGGATACTTACAGCATAGTTTGTTTTCTTGGGTACATTCCGGTAACGTCTAACCCGCACAGACCAGGGCATTCGGCTTCACGGTATTGGAGAGATCGCCCTTGTTTCTCCCTCGCAATGATCCCCAGAATACCCGGAAATTCGCAGCAGATCCAACCTGTGGAAACTCCAAAAATCCCCTGAAAAATTTCCCTATTCCTTCAGCACGTACCCGACTACCAGCAGGACGAGCCCCGCATAGAAAAGGATCGTCCAGGGGATCGAATAACTGTAACTGGTCGAGATCGTGGTGAACCCGCTGAGGTCCTTGAGAAGGACGCACGCAAAACCGATGATAAAACAGCCTGCGCTTACCTGGGCTTTCTTTGCCTTATTCATCTTGTATTCCCGGTACATCGTTATCCTGCCGGGATAAAAACAGTTTTCCCGGTTATGTCCGGGGATGGGTGAACGTTCCCGCCAGGATCGCGTAAAGCCGGGGCGACCGGATCTCCGGAAGCTCCCGGAGATTCCCGGCCGCGATCCGCTCGGACGGGTACCCGAGATCCTCGCAGACCGCGATATCCGGGTCCAGACCTGCCACCTGTGCGGCCCGGGCAAGGTCCGGCAGGGAAAAGTCCGGGTCCGCAAGAATGAAGGCCACCTTTCCCCGGCCCATCTCGTCCACCGCTTCGCGGATTGCTTTCCCGTGATCCGTGCCATGGGCCGTGACGACCGCCACCCGGGTCAGCGGCAGGTGGAGCCGTGCCGCTGCGATCTGGAGCGAAGAGATCCCGGGGATCACCTCTCCCTCCAGGTACCCGAGCCCCGCGAGCATCGGGTCCCCGGTGGAGAGGACGACCGCCTCATCCGGGAGTGCCCTGAGCGCCCGGTAATTTTCAATTGCATGCGACTCGCACCCTTCCGGCAGGTATTTCCCTGCGAGCTCCAGGGCCCGGTCGGAACCATACGCCAGCTTCGCGGAACGCAGCACCGCAATCGCTTCCTCGGTCAGCATCCCCGGCCCGCAGCCAACACCTACGATCTTCATGAAGTCTCCCCGATGATTGTTCCCGAACGGTCGATGATCATCACCCGGATCTGCGGGAATTTCTCCCGGAATCCTGCAAGGGTCTCCTGCATCTTATCCGGGAAAGCGGGATCCGTGCTGAACTCTTCGACCGTCTGGTACCCGGTCCCGTCCAGGATATCGGGCCTGATGAATTTCAGGATCAGGCCGGGAAGGCCGATAAGGGTTCCCCTTTCCCGGACTGCTTCCACGGATTCCCGGAGCCTGCTCCCGACAAGAATGACATCCTGCTCCGGGAACAAAAGCCTTGCGTACCGGAGCCCGATCCGCCCGGTCGTGAGGACCGGGTAGGGACTCTCCGCGATCCGCGAGACTGCCGCCTCTCCCAGGTGATCGTCCCAGGGCTCCACGAGCCCGGTCGTCCCGAGAACCGAGATCCCGCCTTCGATTCCGACTTTGGGGTTGAGGGTCAGGAGAGCGGTTTGCGCTCCTGCCGGGATACTGAGCCGGACCCGGACCCCCGCGAGTTCCGTTTCCTGCAGCGCTTCATCCAGGGACCGGAGGATACAGGCCAGGGGCGAAGGACTGATCGCCGGAGAGCCCTTCGCATACCGGGGCGTGTCCCGGACGAACCGGCCGATCCCTTCTCCTGCAACCAGCTCGATTCCGCTCTCTGCGGCCGAGGCCTCCGCCCGGAACTCAAGGCCTGCCGTGACATCGCCCGGGTAGTCCCCCGGATCCTTCCGGCAGGTGGCGGTCCCGCCGTCTCCCTGCACCGGGAGTTCCACGGAAATCCCGCAGGGAAGGGTTATCGTGACCGTCCTGCAGGGTCCTGCCAGCGAGAGGACCGCGGCCTTGCAGGCAGCGGCTGCCGTCGTCCCGGTGGAAAATCCCCGCCTGAGGACAGAGCCGCCGGACGTGAGAATCGCAAGGCCGCGCTCCACATCCGCCAGCAGTTCCGGGTTCCGGCAGGCCTGCACCCAGCTCTCGGGGTACGAAAAATCAGTGACCGGATCCTTCATTGCCGCGCTCGATATGGATAGTGATGCATTCGTTCAGTGCGGCGACCGCAACCGGGGTCCCGCCCCGGGTCCCTTCCGTTGAGATTGAGGAAACCGGGACATGGCGGAGGAGTTCCTTCGACTCGGCAGCGTTCACGAACCCGACCGGAACTCCGATAATTGCCGCAGGGTGCGTCGCTCCATCCTGCACCATCGAGCAGACCGTGATCAGGGCCGAGGGTGCGTTCCCGATGACAATGATCGCGCCATCGATCTTCTCCCTGAGGGCAAGGAACCCTGCCGAGGTGCGGGTGATCTCCCGGGAGATCGCGACATCCTCCCCGTAATCGAGGGCGCAGAGCACCGGACAGTCGTGCCCTTTCTTCTGGATCCCGACCTGCACCATCCTGATGTCAGTCAGGATCGGGGCACTCTTCCCGAGCGCCGCAAGGATCGCGGGCACCGGATCGTTGCTGAACCGGATGAGTTCCGCCATCCCGAAATCCCCGACTGCGATGGACGCCCGCTGACGGATCCGGTCCTCGGGCCCGGAATCCCCCACGAATTTCCGGGCGATACCCCGGCTCGTCCGGGAGATCTCGTACGCCTCCTTCGTTACCGCGCCGGGATCAATATACGTATTTCCTGTCATATCCCCTCGGTGTTATGATTCCCCGGATAACCTCTCCGGTCTTCCAGAACCGGGTCTCTTTCCCGCCCACGATGACCGTGGAGTGCATATCGACTCTCTCGATAACGGACGCAATCCCGCCGAGCGTGGAAAAGACGGTCTCCTCCCCTTCGCGGAACGCGTTCTTCACGATGGCGACCGGTGTCGATGCAGGGAGGTAGTTCCCTGCGATCTCCATCGCGAGCGCGAAATTCCCGGGCCGGCCCCTGCTCCTCGGATTATAGAGAACCACCGGGATCCCGAGTGCAAAGACCGCATGGAGCCGGTCCTCGATAACCTCCAGAGGGGTCAGGAGATCGGAGAGGCTGATGACCGCGAAATCTCCGGAGAGCGGCGAACCTGCCCGGGATGCGGCGGCGGTCGCCGCCGTGATACCCGGAACGATCTCGACCGGAATATCCTCCCCTGACTTCTCCAGCACTTCAAGGACGATGGATGCCATTCCGTACACCCCGGGATCTCCCCCGGAAACCATCGCGACGGAACCGGTCCTCGCAAGATCGATAGCCTGTTTTGCCCGGTCGACCTCCTTTCCCATCGAGCTCCGGATCACGCTCTTCCCTTCGAGGAGAGGTGCGATCGCATCGAGGTACGTATCGTTCCCGATGATCGTTCCGGCAGAAAGGATTGCGCCTCGTGCCCGGGGGCTGAGCTGGTCAGGGGTTCCCGGGCCTGTCCCGACGATAAAGAGCGTTCCTGGGGAATTACCGGGCGATGGCAATCGTCACCTTCCCGAACACGGTTTTTTTCATCACAAGTTCTCCTCGTTTTGCCACAGCAAGGGCGCAGGGCTCCGCAACCCCCTGAATCCCCAGTCTCTTTGCCTCGGACGGACTCACGGTCTGCTGCCGGTTGATGGTTTCATCGTCAAGGAATATCAACCCTGCAGAAAGGTCCTGCACCGCATCCCGGAGGCCGGCCTCATGGAGTTTCTTCTCGGTGGTCGCATAGATGAAGACCTGGTCGGGCGGGATACCGGCAAGTGTTAGGGCTTCCGTGATCGCGTCCTTTACTTCCTCGCGGGTGGCGCCTTTCCTGCAGCCGACCCCGACCGCGTATTCCCCGGTCCGTACCAGGAAGGATACCCCGGGATCGGCAATGACAATCCCCGGCCCCCGGACCCGGTACACCCCGGATTTTCCTTCCAGGATTGCCGCATTCACGCTCCGGGTGGATTCGGTGTTCACGACCGTTGTCCCGGAAAGTTCCGCCACCTTCTCGACCGCGTCCTTACCGAGTGCTTCCGTTGCGGTCGTAATGACCGGGATCATCTCCATCCCGTGCGCAATATGCCGGGCAAGATCGTTTGCCCCGTGGTGCCCCCCGGTGAGTGCGACCGCGAACCTCATGTTCGGGCTGACGACGACTACCGCAGGGTCCGACCATTTGTTTTTCAGGTGCGGGGCGATCCCCCTGACCACTATCCCTGCCGCCATCACCGCGACAATCCGCTCGAAGCGGGGGACGGTCTCTGCAAAGACCGTGTGGCTGTAGGGCCGGACCTCGGCTCCCAGGAACGCGGCGATCCGCTCTGCTTCCGGAATGAATTTCGGGAGCGCAATCACAACGGTCTGGAGCGTCTCTTTCATGAGTACAGGTACGACCTCCTGAGCCCGGTATGGGTGGGATCAAAGACCCCGCCGATCACGAGAAGCGCCGATCGCTCGATCCCTGCGCTCCTCGCCTTTCCTGCGATATCCGCAACCGTTCCCCTGACAACTTTTTCATCAGGCCAGGTCGCGTGGTATACGACTGCGGCCGGGGTATCGGGGGGGTACTGCACCTTTGCGAGGACCGATTCAAGGTGTTCGGTCCCCAGGAAGACAGCCATCGTTGCGCCAAACCCGGAGAGTTCCCGGATGAGATCCTGCTCCAGGGTTTTTCCCGCGGAACGGGTGACGATCAGGGTGTCGGATATTCCCCGCTGCGTAAGCTGGGCCCCGAGCGCTGCCGAGACCCCGAAGAGGGAGGAGACGCCGGGAACGATCTTCACCTGGACGCCGAGATCGCCGAGGGGGACGATCTGTTCGATGATCGCACCGTACAGCGCCGGGTCCCCGGAATGGAGCCTGACCACGCGTTTCCCGTCCTTTGCGTGGCGTGCCATCTCTGCGACCTGCTCGTCGAGTTTCATCCCCATGCTGTCCCGCTTGATCTGCGCCCGTGACCGCTCCACGAGATCCGGGTTCACGAGCGATCCCGCATAGATGAGGACATCCGCCTCTTCGATAAGCCTGAGGCCCTTTACCGTGATGAGGTCCGGGTCCCCAGGGCCCGCCCCGACAAACCAGACAACCGGGAGATCCTTGGTACCGTCATCGTTTTGCATAGAGCACGCTCATGTAATCGCTTTTTTCCGGAAGCTCCGGGCCGTGCCAGACTTTCATGTCGTCCATGAACATCCGCTCCACCAGGGCAAACTCCCGGTAACCCTCGCGGACGAGCTCCTCCATCTTCTCCCTCGGCCTGCGCACTTTGAGGAAGATCCGTGCATCCGGTTCGCAGCCGTCGGAGACGATAAACCCCCCGTTGAGCGAGATTCCGGCGGCTGACGCGAATGCCGTGATGGAACTGATGCCCGGCTCCGTTGTGCACTCGATGTCCGGGTAGCGTTCCCGGAGGATCCCGCACAATCGGGAAAATGTCGAGAAAAAGTTCGGGTCTCCCAGGATCCCGAAGACCGCAAGGCCCGACCGGGCCGGCTGCGCTATCCGTTCCGCGTTCTGTTCCATGCACCTGCGGATGTGGTCTTCGTCCTCGGTCATCGGGAACTCCAGGACCTCTGCCTCCCGGTAGGGTGCAACCAGGTTCGCTGCAATCCTCCCGGGGACAAAGACGGCATCCGCTTCCCGGAGAAGCCTGACCGCACGGAGCGTCAGGAGTTCGGGTTCCCCGGGGCCGAGACCGAGTCCTACGAGCATTGCCGCACCTCGCCGACAACGACATACACCGGATCGATAGGTTTCCACATGATACTGCCTGCCAGCGGATAGGATCGGGAAACCTGGACCTGGATCGCCTCCCGGAAAATTCCCAGTTCCTTCATGCTGCTCAAAGCGAGGTCCAGCGTTTTGAGGAGGACTGCGTTCACGACAATCGTCCGCCGGACTTTCCCTGTGAGCAGGGGAAGCACCGCGTCAAGGTTACGGCTTCCCCCGATGAATGCACAATCGAACTGTTCCGCCCCCTCCAGGTAATCCGAAGCTTCACCAAGGACGAACTCGATATTGGAAAGCCCGGCGCATTCGGCGTTCTCCTTTGCGCACTCGATGGCCGTCTCCCGCCTGTCAAGGGCAACGACCCGGGCGCAGCTTCCCGCCGCCGCGACCGAGACGGTCCCCGTGCCGCAGCCGATGTCGATAAACCGGTCGCCGGGCCGGAGCCCGAGCTTCCGGAGATCGATTGCGAGCACTTCATCCTGGGTTGGTCCGCCGGGGAGTTTCATCCACCACCTGATTATGATAAGGGAGTTGAGAGGTATAAACAATCGGGTATGCGCTTACGCAAGGCGGATTGCGAAGATACCGATCCTTTCCGGATGCAGGTCCTGCAGGTTTTCCGCAGTACCTTCAAAAAACCGTTTTCACCGTTCACTGGTTTTTCCAGACTTTTCCGGCCGGAAACCGCAGCATTCCGCATTCCGGATTCCAGAGTGACTGACGATCCTGCCTCATCAAAACCTAGTTAAGCTGCAGGAACACAGTTCTGATAACTACGAGTGCGGACCAGCCCTGCCTTTTGGGGAAACCGGGGGCTTTCGCAGAAATATCGTACGAACATGTGTGTGGTGAAAAAAACTCATGGGAATATCTGAAACAGTCGTCTTCCGTCTCTCTCCGAACTGCGATCTCGGGGATGTCGAGGAAGGAAAGATCTATATCGGGAAAGTGCAGGGATTTGCGAACTTCGGGACCTTCGTCCAGCTCAACGACCGGATCAAGGGCCTCGTGCACAAGTCGAACGGGAAGGTCCAGCATAACGAACGCGATATCATCTTTGTAAAAGTGCTCGGCATCCGAAATAACGGGAACATCGATCTCGAAGAGCTGATCGTCCCCCATTATGCCGTTCAGGAAATCGAGAAGAAATCGCAGTCCGTGCGCATCGCGGATCTTGCCGGGAGGATCGGGCGATCGGTCGCAATCGAAGGACAGGTCGAGCAGATCAAGCAGACCAGCGGCCCGACCATCTTCACGATCGCGGATGAGACCGGGATCCAGAACGTTGCCGGGTTCGTGGAAGCGGGCGTCCGGGCATTCCCGGAAGTTGCGATCTCGGATATCGTCAGGGTTGTCGGCGAAGTGATGCGCAGGAACAACCAGATCCAGATCGAGGCGGATGCAATTACGGTCCTCTCTCCCGAGGAAGCGGTGGATGTCCGGGTCCGTATCGAAAAGGCGCTCGACCAGCGGGCAGAACCCGAAGATGTTCCGCTCCTCGTCCAGAGCGAGGTTCTTTCCGCCCTGCGGCCCGAGATGAAGAAGGTCGCAAAGATCATCCGGAAAGCGGTCTTCACCTCCCAGCCGATCATCCTCCGGCACCATGCGGATGCGGACGGCATCTGCTCGGCGGTTGCCATCGAGCAGGCGGTCGTTTCCCTCATAAAAGAGAGCGACGGGGATTACGATGCCGACTATTTCCTCTTCAAGCGTGCCCCTTCCAAGGCACCGTTCTATGAGGTCGAAGATATCACCCGTGACCTGGACTTTGCGACCAAGGATCACATCAGGTACGGCCAGAAGATGCCGCTCGTCATCCTGACCGACAACGGCTCAACCCTGGAAGATGAGCCCTCGTTCAAGATCGCCCAGGCGTACGATCTCCCGATTGTCGTTATCGACCATCACCACCCGGACCGGGAGATCGACCAGTACCTGGTGGCCCACGTGAACCCCTACCATGTCGGCGGGGATTTCGGCATCACGGCCGGGATGCTCGGGACGGAAGTTGCCAGGCTCATCAATCCCGCTGTCGGACCGCTCATCCGACATCTCCCTGCGATTGCAGGTGTCGGCGACCGGAGCGAAGCGCCCGAACGCGGGCATTTCCTTGCCCTCGTGCGCGACGAGTTCTCGGAAGACGATTGCAAGGATATCGCCCTCGCCCTGGACTACGAGCAGTTCTGGCTCCGCTTCAACGATGGGAGGGAGATCGTAAAGGATATCCTGAACCTGACCGGCAACCGGGAACGCCACAAACGACTTGTCCGTCTCCTTGTTGACGGGGCAAACGGGATGATCGAAGAGCAGATGAGCGCCTCGATGCCGCACGTAAAGGAACGGGCGCTCGCAAACGGGGCCCTCCTCTTTGCGCTGGATGTCGAGATCCATGCCCACAAGTTCACGTTCCCGCCGCCCGGAAAGACATCTGGGGAAGTCCATGACCGGCTCTGCAAATCGCACCCGGGTGCCCCGGTCGTTACGCTCGGGTTCGGCCCGGACTTTGCGGTGCTCCGGTCCCGTGGCGTTTTGATGAACATTCCCCGGATGGTCCGCGAGCTCCATGACGAGATCCCGGGCGGCGGCATCAGCGGCGGCGGTCACCTGGTGGTCGGCAGCATCAAGTTCGTGGAAGGAATGCGGGATACGGTCTTAGAAGAGCTCATCAGGAAGATCTCGCTTGCGGATGTCGTGCAGAATTACTAGTGCGACTTTGCCCTCTTCCTGAACTACGGGGGAAGGGAAACCATCGGTTTCCTTCCGGGAAAAATTCCTTTTTCCGTGCCAGAATTGCCTAAAAAAAGAGGATTTAATATCTTTCCTGTTGGTGCATGCCCCGGAAAATAGGTATTTATATATACTCGTGCAAACATAACCGGTCATATACAAGAGGTGAGAAATGTCGACGACCCGTAAGATTTACGAGAAGTACAACGATACCCAGCATAAAATCGTCGAGTACCTCGCCACGGGCCTGGTGAAAGGCAAACACTACTTCAAATCGAAGTACATTGCCAAGGATCTGGGCCTCTCCCCGAAGGAGGTGGGGACGAACATGGCAATTCTCTCAGAGATCTGCCAGGAACTCTCCATCATCCGCTGGAGCTACTCGAACAGCACTACCTGGATGGTCACACCCAAAGGGGTCTGACCTTCCCCCACTTAATTCCTGATTTTATGGCTGAACCGATTCAGATTGTTGCAGCACTGGAGTTTGTCGCTGCCATCAACGAACAGAAAGACTGCCTGATGTCGCAGGATTCGACCCAGCAGGATCCCGGATCTCTCTGGTTCAACATCGATGTCCCGAAGGGTCACGGTTTCCGTACCGGGGACCGGGTGCGTATCACGGTCGAAAAGATCTGATCGCTTCCTGCACGAAAGGACGTTTTTCCCGTTTTTCCCGGAACGCAGTTTCCGGTGTCGGACCTGCTTTCGGAATCCGGCTTCAACCGGTTTCCTGATAGGATTCGCATGTACCGGAATCCGGAATCTGCCGGAAAAGAATCACATCCGGTTTTCCCGCAGGTATGGTTTTGGTCAGGTGCGGGCTTATGTGGCATTCGTACCGATGGATTCGATATAATCCGCACTGGTCTCGAAACTGATGTGGAACCGGTCAACGTACGACGTACTGATTATCAGGTACATCGGTTTTCCTGAGATCGGAACTGATTTGTAAATGGTCCCGGGATAGTAGATCTCCGCACCCTGGTAGATCTCCCCGGTCCCCGCATCGCAGAGGAGCATCCGGAAATGGGCGTACTGGGGCTGCAGGGAAGTAATCGAAGCATTCAGGACCCAGACCGGGTACGGTATCGTAAACATCTGGGTTATGCCGCCGCGTGGTTCGTCTATGTAGGCAAAAACAACGTTCCGGTACTGGTTCTGGATTACGTCCGATGCCCCGTAGGAGATCATATTCTCCGGAAGCCGGAGCCGGGGATAGCGAAGGGGAGTGCTGTTGAAATAGATCCGGTACGGCGTTATGACCGGAAGCGGAACAGTCGGAACCGGTGTCGGGCCGGTTGTCCAGAGGATCTGTACCGGGATTTTCGCAGAGGTGGTTTCCGGTTCCGGGGAAGCCGAAGCTGCCGGGACGGTCGTCTCCCCGGCAGGGACCGGGAGTGTTGCGGGGGTTATATTCGGCGGGGGGGAGACCTGGGACCCTCCGGAAAAAAGCTGGGCGGGCTGGAAGATCGTGGCCACAACAAGAATAATTGCGATTCCGGCAATAAATGGGAGAATATCCCGCCAGTCCATACCCATTATCTTATTGTTACGTTATTTATAAGCATATGTTCGGAAAAGGGAGGAGTATCGCCTTTCATGAACGAAATCCATCAAAGTCTGGGAATTGTTTCCGGTATCCCGGACCTGCACCGCTTTTCTTCCCGGAAAGGAATAGTTGATATAAGAGCCTGCGTAAAGGTAATATTCATGCAGATACCCGGGCTCCGGACATGGGTTATCTTTTACCTTCTCTGTTTTGTAGGGCTTCTCTGGGCGGCATTTCTGACGGTCCAGGGAACGATGCTCTGGGTCAGTCTCACGCTCATCCTCGTGGTTATCGGGGTGAACGTTCTCACCATCATGATGGAAGTCAAGCGTCATACTGCACGCGAGGAGTTGCAGAAATCCCTCTCACTTTCCCTGCAGAAGAGTTCGAATCCCCTTCGGGACAAGTTCAGGCGCTGAATCAGGAAAAACGGGAAGCCGCGGAAAAAATTCCTTACTGCCGGGGCTTCGTGAAAATTTTCTGGGTTGAATTGTAGGACGTGAAGAGATGTTCCACTTCCTTTGCAAGGTACTCTGTCTTCCCCATCACGTAAAACCCGCCGGGGGTTAAGGCCTCGCTGAATAATTTTGCAAGTTCGTTCTTCTGGCTTTCATTGAAGTAGATGGTGACATTCCGGCAGGTCACCATATCCAGGAAACGGGCGACCGGAACTCCGGACATCAGGTCATGCTTCCGGAACCTGATGAGTTCCTTGAGGTGCGGTTTTGCCTGGTACATCCCGCTGGGAAGCTGGACGAAGTGTTTGCGTATCTGCGATTCGGTCATCTTCTGGAGGGCTTTCGGGTCATAGATCCCTTCCTTCGCCTTCTCCAGGGTGGGCTCGTCGATATCCGTTGCGTAGATGATACAGTTTACGTCCCTGTTCTTCTGCATGAAGTCATAGAGGATCATTGCAAGGGAATAGGGTTCTTCCCCGGTCGAACATCCGGCGCTCCAGATACGGATGCGTGTCCTCTCCTTGATGATATCCGGAATGACCGTTGTCCGGATCGCTTCGAATACGTCAAAGTCCCGGAAGAATTCCGTTACATGGATGGTGAGCGCTTTTTTCAGCGGTTCGAGTTCGTCGGGAGTCGCCCTGAGGTACGCAAGGTACTGCCCGAATGTCTCCTTTCCCGTCGAGCGCATCCGTGAGGAGAGACGGCGTTTGATGTATTCCACTTTGTAATTGGAACACTGCATCTTCAGCGTGCTTTCGATGTATCGTTTCAGCGCAAGGAAATCCGGATCTTCCGTGGGTGTGGTGGGCACGTTCTTCTCCTTCTCTGTCTGTGATGAAATACTTTATCCCCGAAGGCCATGGCCCGGATATGTCAGGACAACCCGGCTGTTCCCGTTTCAGGAATCAGTGCAGTTTGAATTTCCGGCGGAGGGTGGTGAACCGCTTTGCCATGTCAGCGAGGGATCCGGCTCCCTGCGCGATCTCTTCCGTCGAGGCATTTGTTTCCTGTGCCATAGCAGCCATATCCTGGAGCCGGGTGAGATTCTCCCTGGTGAAGGCCTTTGACTCCTCGGTCTGGGACATCACCCGGTTTGCGGCATCTGCCTGGTCCATGGTCGCTTTCGTGATCTGGTGAATTCCCTGGGAGACCACTTCCGCTTCGGAAACGATGCGGTTCAGGGACTCGATCGTCAGAGTCACGGACTCGATCCCGCTCTTGATCTCGCTGTACGAATCCTTCATGGAAGATGCAGTCTTCTCGCTCTCCTTCTGGATGGCTTTTATCAGGTTCTCTATCTGGTTGCTCGCGTTCTTGGACTCCCCGGCAAGGCTCTTTACTTCCCCGGCAACGACTGCAAAGCCCCTGCCGTGTTCCCCGGCCCGGGCTGCTTCGATGGCTGCATTGAGTGCAAGGAGGTTCGTCTGGCTCGCGATATCCGCGATGAGATTCACGATCTTATTGATCTCCCGCATCTGGTCGTTGAGCCGCGTGATATCGGCCACGCTCTCCTGGGAGATCGCTTCGACGTTCTGCATCTTCGCGGTTGCTGACTGGCCCAGTCCTGCGGCGATGTGACCTTCCTCTGCGGCTTTCTCCGCGTGCTGCATGACGTCCTGGGAAGTACTTGCGATTTCTTCGATGGATGCCGAGATCTCGCTGATATCGGCGTTGAGTTTCTCAATCGAAGCAAGGTTGGCACTCGTATTGTCGCTCGATTTCTGGGAGGCATCCGCAACCTGCTCGGTAGCCCTGAGGATCTCGCCCGTGCTCCGGGTCATCTCCGGAATGGTAGTTTCCAGCTGGACCATCGAGGTTTCGAGTTCTTCCAGCGCGGACCGGATCGCATCGATTGCCTGGTTATAATCCTTCTTGAGCCTGACCAGCGGATCGGCATCATCGATACTGACCCGGTGGGTGAGATCGCCAGCTGCCACCCGGGCCATCGCGGTTTCGAGTTCGCCTGCACTCGCGGTGAGGATCTCGCGTCCTGCCTTTGCCTCCTCCACCATCTCTGCGATTCTCGTTTCCTGTTCGCGGGCACGGGTCACATCGTTATAGACCGTGAGGATATGGGCGAGGTTTCCTTTGTCGTCGAAGAGTGGAAGGCCGTGCTGTTCGAGGGTTTTTCTTCCTGCCGGGAACTCGACGGTCACTTCCCCGAACACGCGTTTTTTCTGTTCCAGGACCTGTTTGAGCCCTTCCCCTTTCTGGTCGAGGATCCGGAAGCTCTTGGCGTTCATCTCCAGGAGTTTTTCCCTGGGAATCCCGCTCATCCGTGCATAGGCATCGTTTGCAAGCGATATCCCGAACTGCAAGTCCATCACCATCATCGGCATGGGGTTTTCCTGGACAATGACGTCGGAACGCTTCTTCAGGACCGCGATCTGGTCGATCTTCTTTCTGATATCGGCATCCTGGCTGCGTTTTGCCGTGATATCGTTGTACACGATCAGGACGTGTTCCACGCTGCCGCTCTTCTCCAGGAGCGGGATGACGTACTGTTCCAGGGTACGGGTGCCGGAGGGGAGTTCGACCGTAACCTCGCCGACGCCCCGCGTCCTCTTTTCGATCGCGTCCTTTACCCCTTCGCCTTCTTTTGCCTGGATCCTAATGTCTGCAAGGTTCATCCCGGTGATGCGATCCTTCCCGAACCCGCTGAGGGTGAGAAACGCCGGATTGGCTTCCAGGATTCGGAGGGACGAATCCGTAAGAAGAATCGCGAACGGGTTCTCCCTGACAATCGCCTCGGAACGTTTCTTCAGGCTCCCGATCAGGTCCATCTCCCTGCGTTCTTCCGTGATGTCGTTATAGACCACCAGGATCTCGCGGACTTCCCCCGCAGGATCGAGGATAGGTATCCCGTATTGTTTCAGGATCCGGATCCCTTTGGCGAATTCGACGGTGATCTCCCCGGAGGAGCGTCGTTTCGTTGCAGGGACAATTTTCAGGTCTTCTCCATCTTCGGCAAGGATCCGGAATTCCCGGAGATTCTTTCCGAGGAGTTCCTTCCTCGGGATTCCGGTCAGTCCCACGAACGCGTCGTTCACGACTTTGATTGCAAGCGAGGTACCTGCAAGAACGATCGGCATGGGGTTTTCCTGGACGATAATCTGGGCACGCTGCTTGAGCTGCTCGATCTTTTCGAGGACGTCTTTCTGCCCGCTGTCCGCCACAACGGTCTCGGGTTTTTCGACAAAAAAGACCTGGACTCCGGGGATCGTTCCGTCATTCAGGCAGATCGGTGCCGCGAAGACCTCAAGGGACCGCGACCCTGAGGGAAACTGTGCGGTGCCTTCGGAGACTGCCCTGGTCTTGTACTGGAGTGCTTCCTTCACCGGGTTTCCGGATCTGTATGCGATGGAGAGGGTATCGGCGGGTTTTCCCGAGATCTCCGAACCGTACCCGCTCATCCTCAGAAATTCCGGGTTCAGGCCGGTTATGATCCCGTCAGGATCGAGAAGGACTGACGGGATGGGACTGCCCATGATCTGAGCGGTGACATCAAGCCCGGGTCCCGGTGACGGCAGGGGAACGGGTCCCGGTTCCTGCTGCGCAGCGGATTTCGCGGAAATAATTTCGCGGGCAGCGGTGTTGACGGTTGAGACCAGGGGACGGAATTCGGGACGGAACTCTTCAGGATCGAGGAGTTTTTCGCTCCCGTTGAGAGCCTGTTTCAGGGTCGTTTCGGCCGCTGATGATACTTTTGCTATCTGTTCCGTGTCCGTGCCTTCCCCGGTATCCGTTTTTTTCGGAATCATCGCTCCGGTGAAGAGTGCCTTCCGTCCCGGTCTTTCTGTCATATCGCTCTGAAACTCCCGCTTCCTGTAGTTATTTCGGTACCAGGTCCTTGAGGACCCGGAGCATGTCGATCCAGATAATCAGCCCTGTCTTCTTTCCTTCAGATTCGTCGCCCTTTATCTTAATAATCCCTTTCACGAAGTTGTTTGCATCGTTCCCGAGACCTTCTCCCATCTTCTCGATGGAGGACTCCGGGACCTGATTCACGCTGTGGACTTCGTCGACGATGATCCCGACATTGTTCCCGCCCGCTGACTCGGGGACCAGAATGATGATCTTCTGGTCTTTCCGGATCTCGGTCTGGGGCAGCCCGAGAAGGGTGTACAGGTTGATGATGGTGGTAATCTCGCCCCGCAGGTTGATGATTCCGTTGATGAACGGGGGGGCCCGCGGAATCGGGGTTATCGGGATCATCTCAACTATCTCCCGGGCAAGCTGGATGTCAAGGGCATAGAGCTCCCCGGCCAGTTCGAATTCAACGATATCGATCGTTCCTGCCATTCGTCACCTCAGTTTAAACTGTTCGATCAGCTTCTCCAGGCGTTCTGCCATGCCTGCGAGCTCCTGCGATGCGCTTGCAATCTCTTCCGTCGAGGCGCTTGTCTCCTCGGCCATTGCAGCCATGTCCTCGATCCGGTCGAGGCTCTCCCGGGTCATGCGGTTCGTGACTTCCACGCCCTGCATCACCCGGTTCGTGGCATCTGCCTGGTCGGTCGTCGCCTTCGTGATCTCGTTGACCCCCTGGGCGACAACGTTTGCTTCCGAAATGATCCGGTTGAGGGAGTCAATAGTCTTTCCGACACTCTCGATCCCGGTCTGGATCTCGCTGTGGGAGGTCTTGATCGCACCCGCGGTTTTCTCGCTGTTTGCCTGGATAGCGCCTATTAATCCCTCGATGTGGTTCGTGGCAGTCTTGGACTCTCCTGCAAGGTTCCTGACCTCCCCGGCGACAACCGCAAAGCCCCTGCCGTGTTCCCCGGCACGGGCAGCTTCGATGGCCGCGTTGAGTGCAAGGAGGTTCGTCTGGTTCGAGATATCCGCAATCAGTTTGACGATGTTACTGATCTCCCGCATCTGCTCGTTGAGCTTGGTGATCTCGTCAACGCTTTCCTGGGAGATCTTTTCCACCATCTGCATCTTTGCATTCGCGACCTTCCCGAGGTCAGCGGCTTCGTTTCCTTCTTTTGCCGCTTTCTCCGCATGGCTCTGGACATCGTTGGTTGTCGATGCAATCTCTTCGATGGATGCGGAAAGGTCGGAGACCTCTTTACTGATCTTCTCGGATTCCTCGAGTTGGCGCTTGGCAGCTTCCGAGGATTTCTGGGAGGAGTGTGCGACCTGCTCGGTCGATTTCGTGATCTCCTGGGTGCTCTTCGTTGTGTCCTGGGTGGTCTTTTCCATCTGGCGGATTGCCTTATCGAGTTCCAGGAAGAGCGTACGGATCTCTTGTATCGCGGAATTGAAATCGGTCTTGACCTTCTGGAGGGGATCGTCCGGGTAGGTCCGGGCTTCCATAGTGAGGTCTCCCTTCGCAACTGCGGCAAGGCTCTCCCCCAGTTCCGCGATGCTCTTTGTCAGCTGTTCCTGAAGGGCTTTCTGGGCGGTGAGATCGCTCCAGACATAGAACGCGACATCGATGTTCCCGTCATTGTCGAGGATGGGGATAGCATCGAGGTTAAGGTACTTGACAACGCCGTCCGGCCAGCCGACCATGGCTTCCGTGTGGGCGAGTTTCTTTGTCTCGAAGCATTCGTAGAAATCGACATCGTTGAGGACTTTGATATCGAAATCGTAGAGTTTCTTCCGCATCAGTTCCTCGCGGGAACCGCGCCAGAAGACCTCGTACTGCTTGTTGATGGAGATCCTGCTCTTATCGCCCCGGAGCACCGCGATTGCAAGCGGGTTGTATTCGATCATTCGGTCGACCCGGTCCTGCATCTTCCGGACGTCATCCATCTTCGTGTGGAGTTCGGTCACATCGGTCCAGACATAAAACGCGACATCGATATTTCCTGCACTGTCCAGGATGGGGATGGCATCGAGGTTAAGGTACTTGACGACGCCGTCCGGCCAGCTGACCATGGCCTCGGTGTGGGCGAATTTCTTCGTCTCGAAGCACGCGTAGAAATCGACGCCGTTCAAGACCTTGATATTGAAATCGTAAAGTTTCTTCTTCATCAGTTCCTCGCGGGAACCGCGCCAGAAGACCTCGTACTGCCTGTTGATGGAGATCCTGCTCTTGTCGCCCCGGAGCACGGCGATCGCAAGCGGGTTCTCTTCGATCATCCGGTCGATCCGCACCTGCCAGGTGTGGGCTTCATCCATCTTCGTGTGGAGTTCGGTCACATCGGTCCAGACATAGAATGCCCCGTCGATATTCCCTGCGGCGTCGAGGATGGGTATGGCATCGAGGTTGAGGTACTTGACGACGCCGTCCGGCCAGCTGACCATGGCTTCCGTATGGGCGAGTTTTTTCGTCTCAAAGCACGCGTAGAAATCGACGCCGTTTAAAACCTTGATATTGAAATCGTAGAGTTTCTTCTTCATCAGTTCCTCGCGGGAACCGCGCCAGAAGACCTCGTACTGCTTGTTGATGTCGACCCGGCTCTTGTCACCCCGGAGCACGGCAATCGCGAGCGGGTTCTGCCGGATCATCTCGTCTGCACGCTTTTTTACGTCCTGTCCCTCGGCAACCTTCTCGATTGCCTGGTTCACGAGCCTCGCAAAGGATCGAAGATCGGAATTTACCTGGTTCTCATCGATACGAGCAGCGGAGTCCCCCCCGATAACCTGCTTCAGGGTGGTTTCAAATTCAGTCAGTTCCATTTCAGGACCTCGTCAGTTATATCTTTGTAACACTGGGCTGCGGGACTTTCCGGTGCATAATGCGAGATCGGCAGGCCCCTTTTCTGTGCCTCGTAGATATCCGGAGAAAACGGAACGGTGAAGACAACCCTGAAACGCTTCGACATGTCAGTCTCGATAACGGTCAGCCGCTCCTTCTCCTTTACCCCCCGTTCCCGTTTCCGGATCTCTTCCGGTGTGGGTTCGGGCGGCTTCGGAGCGAAGAGTTTCCGTATCCTGCCGAGAAGATCCTGTTTCCCGGAAGCGGCTGGATCTGCCATTTCCGGCGGGGCTTTATCAGCCCATCGGGTCAGGAGGATCATGTCTGCGTGGATTTCCCGTCCTGTACTCTCCAGGATATCCGAGAAGATGGTGGTGAGTGCATCGATCCCGTGCATGGCAAACGTGCCCGCATCAAGCGTGACAATACAGTGATCGGCTGCCACAAGACCGTTTATCACGTACTGTCCGAGACTTGGCGGAGTATCGATAAGGATGAAATCGTATGTCGTGTCGAGCCCGGAAAGTGCTTCCCTGAGAATAAAAGCCCTGCTTTCGATCTCGTACAGGAACGGTTCGGCTCCCACGAGATCGAGCGTTGACGGTGCAAGAAAGATTCCGGATTCGGTTTTCAGAACGATTTCAGGAATGGTGACCGGCGTGAAACCTTCGATCCCACTCATGAAGACATCATACATACTCCGCTGAACGGTATCGGGATTGATTCCGAGTCCCAGCGTCGCATTCGCCTGGGGGTCACAGTCAATGACCAGCACCCGTTTCCCGGCTTTTTCGAGGTAGCCGGCAATGTTCAGACAGGATGTTGTTTTTCCTGTTCCCCCTTTATGATGAGAGAAGGCGATGCGGGAAATGATACCACCAAAGATAAGTTATCTATTGCACGTATTAATATTCCGGTTTGAAGATGCTTTGTATACTATCGAATTCACAATTTTTATGGCTTTAATTTAATTTTGAATCGGATTTTCCGCTGAATTGCAGTCTCATCCGGTCTGCGCAGGTTTTTCAGCATACTTTCCACCCGGTTGCGATCTCATCGGCATCATTTTAAATCGGCCGGGCGGTATCCTGTTATGAATCAGGTTATTTCCCGGCCCAGGCCCCGGTATCCGGTTTTAAGGAAGGAACCGGTACCGCCCCGGACGACCGGAATTTCCGGAACCGGATCCCGCCTGATATACGGGAAGATCATCATGTCTGCACACGGAAATGTATGTGGCATTCGGCAGGGGGAGCAGGCCGTATGAAAGAGAACCGGATCCGGGAACGCCTTCTGCACGTTGCACGGGGCGATGAGCCGGCGGATATCGTGTTCCGGAACGCTGAGATCTACCATCCGTTCAGTTGCGGATGGGAAACGGGCGATTTCGCGGTGAAGGACGGCTGCATCGCAGGCATCGGGGAGTACCGGGGACTCTCGGAGATCGATCTCCGGGGACAGAGAGTAATCCCCGGTCTCTTTGATGCGCATGTCCATATCGAAAGTTCCCTCCTTACGCCGTACGAGTACGGGCGGCTGGTCCTTTCCCACGGCACGACAACCGTCGTTGCGGATCCCCACGAGATAGCAAACGTATGCGGGAAAGACGGTATCGAGTATATGCTCGCGGGAAAGAGCGAGACCCCGCTCGACATATTCCTGATGCTGCCGTCCTGCGTCCCTGCAACCCCTCTTGAAGAAGGAGGTGCGACGCTCACGGCTGCAGATCTCAAGCCGTTCCTCTCCCGCGACCATGTTCTCGGCCTTGCCGAGATGATGAACGTTCCGGGAGTTCTGGCCGGGGACCCGGAGATCGAAGAGAAACTGGCACTCACCCGTGTCCGCGACGGCCATGCGCCGCTGCTTACCGGAAAGGGCCTCTGCGCCTACGTTCTTTCCGGCCTGCAGAGCGATCACGAATGCACGGTCCGGGGGGAAGCGGAAGAGAAACTCCGGCGCGGGATGTATATCTTTATCCGGGAGGGTTCGACCGAGCGCAACATCGGGGAGCTCGCGCCTCTCGTGACCGCCTGCAATTCGTCCCGGTGTGCGTTTGCTACCGACGACTGTCATGCGGATCTTCTTCTCGGGGACGGGCATATCGACCGGTGCATCCGGTCTGCGATAGAAAGCGGGCTTGAACCCGAGATCGCCATCCGCATGGCGACCCTGACTCCTGCGGAGCGGTTCGGGCTTTCGGATCGCGGCGCCCTTGCGCCGGGAAGGCTGGCGGATTTCTGTGTGCTGGACCGGGATGCGGACGATTTCAGGATACGGCAGACCTTCAAGCGGGGAGTGCTCTGGGAAGATCCCGGAAAGACCGGGAGGACGCCCCGTATCATCCAGAAACCGTTTGCATGCTCGGTACCTGATATCGCCGCTCTTCAGCTGCACGGTTCCGGGAAAGCGCGGGTAATCGGCCTTGTTCCAGGCCAGATCGTAACGGAAGACCTCAGGTTCGATCTGGATACGGGCGCAATCCCGGATACGGAACGGGATATTCTCAAGGCAGTCGTCTGCAGCAGGTACCGGGAGAACCGGGCCGGTCTCGGGGTGGTACACGGGTTCGGGCTCACCGAAGGTGCGATTGCGGCCAGCATCTCCCATGATTCCCACAATGTTGTTGCCGTGGGGGTTTCCGATGAGGACATCCACCGGGCGCTCGCGCTTGTGATCAAAAGTTCCGGCGGGATGGCCGCGGTCACCGGGAAAGAAAAAACGGTCCTTCCGCTTGCCTGTGCCGGCCTGATGTCCTCACGCCCGTTCGAAGAGGTTGTGCGGGCGCTCTCGCTTCTCCGCGCCCACACGGAACGGATGGGTGCGGTTCCGGATCCGTTCATGTACCTTTCGTTCCTCGCGCTGACGGTTATTCCCAGCCTGAGGGTCACGGACCGGGGACTCTTCGATGTGCAGGCATTCCGTGACGTGGGGATCTTTTCCGGGGCATAAGTGAATCCTCTCCCGGGATATCCACCTTTTTTCGAAAAGCAGCCGGGGCGGAATCTCTCCGGGCAGATCATATTCCTCCCGGAATGACAACGGTGTCACCCGGACAGAGAAAGACTGTCGTATCTGCATCAGAACAGGATGCGGGATCCGGTGACTGCCTGGAGGATCAGGAGGATCACGGGCTGGTGGACGAGATAGAGGATGAGGGTGTGCCTGCCTAGGAACGCGACGGCTTTTTCTGCAGGATTACTGAAATCCGGGATCTTCCAGAACCGTTTTCCCCCGGGATAGAGAAGCGATCCGGTACCGATACCCAGCAGGACAACGCCGAACCAGGGAAAGAGGGGCGTATAGTCAACGCTCGTAAACCCGGCCGGGTACATCCCGAGCCAGACAAGGCTTATCGGGCCCCGGACCTGCGCAACTGCCGCGAGCCCGGCAGTTATCCAGACGATCCCGAGGAGGATGTTCCATTTCCCGAAACGGAGAAAGAACCAGCCAAGGATAAGCGAAACCCCGATAAGGTGGAGGATACCGAATATGACATATCCCTCCCCCAGGAATATCCATGTCGCGAAGGTGACGAGAAGCCCGAGCGAGAAGATGAAGAGGCCGCGCTTCAGGGTCCTGAGAAACCGTCCGGCGGCATCCGGAGTCCGTGCTGCGGCGCGTGCATCGCTGATGGAGAGCGAGAGTCCCGCGATGAGCAGGAAGAGAAACGCTGTTGCGAGGGCGAAGTACCGCCAGAATCCTGCTGAAACTTCGATACTCCGGATACCGAAATAGCTGAGATCAAAGACCGTATGGAAGACGACCATCATCAGGAGGGCGATTCCCCGGAGTATATCGATCTCAGGGTAGCGGGCAGTCCCGGTCACAGGATAAAAGATCTGCGCTCTTTCCACATATCCTCTTGCCAGGGACCGGTTTCTGCCGGGAGGGAGAACAGTAATCCTGACCGGGAAAAAATTCCGTTCTCATTCGGTCTTCCGGTATTTTTTTCTAGCCCCGGGTTTCGGTTACCGGAACAGGAAGGCAGGGATATGCCGGTGACAAAAGGAGATCCTGAAAATACTGAAAAATCTCACCCCTCGCCCAAAATGACATGCCGTGGTGATTCTGCCTGCTTCCTAGTACATCAGATGCCGGTTATTTACCATTCACTTCCCGGAATTCCCCATGCCCCGCACGATCTCCGCAAGGGCGAGCGAACCGGTCTCCCCATCTTCTGCGGCAAGTGCAATGAGAATCCCGTTGGTGCCGCCGAAAAGGTACCCCCGGTGGACCGCAGTCCGTACTGCAAGGATACCGGGACGGGATGCTGCCGACTCTTCCCTCTCCCGGAGTCTTGCATTCAGATCCGCGATCGACTCTTCCGTGAGATCGCAACCGAGATCCCTGCGGCAGGTGACGTACCAGGGAATGAGGGATGATGTATCCGGTTCCCTCCTGATTTCCAGAAGCATCTCATCCGGAGTCACATATTCCGGGAACCGGTCCAGGTTCCTGACGACATCTTCGATGGCAGGGTTTCGCAGGACGCAGAATTCGCTCTCAAGATCGCCGATGACGATCCTGGGCAGCCTGCTCTCCTTGAACCCTTCGATTACCGCGATCTCCGTTCCCTGCGCAGCCAGGAGATCGAGTGCATCCGTTACGGTATTTCTCCTGAATGTTGCGAGGAGTTTTCCGGAATCGATACCGGTGACCGATTCGGCTCCCGCTTCGAACATCACGGTGGTATCCTTGCCGTCGGGGAGCTCCATGCTGTGATGCCCGGTATGCTTCAGCGTTCCGACCCGGCCGAGCCTGCTGAGATGGGGAATCAGCTGCCTGATGAATGTGGTTTTTCCTGATCCCGAATGCCCTGAAACAGATACGACTCTCATAATTTCCTCCGGTTGATTTCACGGGAGTTGCCCTTTGTCTGAACGATACAGTGTGCGGTCATAGGAATCAACCGTGCGCATAACCTGGAAACGGTTCCCGTTCCGGTATAAGGGAGGGGTTTTGATGCAATGCAGTTTCCTCTCGTTTCCTGTTTCAACCGGGTATCCGTGAAACTATTCTGCCCGTTTGCCAATAACACTTCTTTTCCGGATGCCGGAACGATCTCTTCGGATATTCTTTAAAACCTGAACCGGTCACAGTATTCATGTTTTACTCTTCAAAAAAATTAATTAATTTTATAAGGTGCCCCTGCCCATCAAGTACTGCTGGATCCCGAGAGGGATTTCAGGACTGGTATTCAGTATCCAATTGATGTGATGTGAAAAGAATGAGCAAAAAGATTAGTTATTCAGTTCTCTCTGTGTTTGCCGTCTGTTCGGTGCTTCTTCTGGTAATCGCTGCCGGATGCACAGGGACAACAAGTACCCCGTCAACTACGACTACGCCGGTGGCGACTGCAGTCCCTGTTGCTACGACAGAGCTGCCCACGGCAGTTCCGACCACCGCCGCTGCAGATTCCACCGTTCAGGCGAGCGCCACGACTTCCGGGTCGGCCCCGTCCGGTTACGTAATTGCCTATACTGCAGCATCCCTGAGTGGCGTCTCTAAAGTACTCACGCCGGCATTCCACAAGGAATATCCTGAGGCGTTTGTCACGTTCAACCTTGCAGGAACCCAGACCATCAAGCACCAGGTCGAGAGCGGGGCCTATGCGGATGTGTTCATTTCAGCAAGTTCCAAGTACACAACAAACCTGAAAGATGAAGGCTACTTTGTCAACGATACGGTGAAGGAGCTGACTACCAACTACGTGATTCTCATCCTCCCGTCGAACAACCCCGGTCAGATTACATCTCTCGCCGATCTTGCCAAGCCCGGAAAGAAGATCGCCATCGGCACTGCCGAGGTCCCGATCGGTATTGTGACCCGCGGTGTCATCGATAACGTGGCAAATGCCACCTACAACGAGAGCTGGAAAGAAGCGGTTTACAATAACGTGGTGACCTACGAGACCGCAGAGCCGAGCATCGCGACCAAGGTTGCACTCGGGCAGGTCGATGCAGGGTTCGTGTACGAATCCACGTACAAGGCAGCGAAGAACGGAACCCTGACCGCGATCGATATCCCGAAGGAGACCAACGTTCTCCAGAAATACCAGATCGCAGTCATGAGACTCAGCACCAACAAGGACGCCGCCCAGGCATTCGAAGACTACATGCTCTCTCCCGAAGGCGGCCAGCAGATTCTCGGAGACTTCGGGTTCCGGCCCGTCTCCTGAGAGAAAAATCAGATAACCTTTTTTCTGAATACATTCGGAGGGATAGGGTATGGAATTCTCCATCCGCGGGAGAATATCCCGCAGGACCGGTACAATCGTCCTTGCCGCAGTACTCGTTGCCATAGTAACGCTCTACCTGTTCCTTCCGGTTCTCGCGCTCTTCTTCTGGACCACGCCGGAACTCTTTCTCACATCGCTTCAGGACCCCGTGGTAACCCAGGCTCTCGTACTGAGCCTTGTTACCTCCGGTATATCGCTCCTCATCGTGATAGCGATAGGAACCCCTGCCATGTTCTTTCACAGCAGGAACGAGTACCCGGGAAAAACCGTCATCGATACGATCATAGATCTTCCCCTGGTTCTTCCTCCGGCGGTTGCCGGTGTCGCGCTTCTCATCCTCTGGGGCAGGATCGGAATTCTCGGGAAATATCTCAACCTCGTTGGAATAGATATCGGGTTCACCTCGATAGCGGTCATTATGGCCCAGATCTTCGTGGCATCTCCCTTTTATCTCAGGCAGGCGAAATCGCTCTTTGAGCAGCTGGACCCCGCGTACGAGATAACGGCAAGAACCCTGGGAGCATCCCCCTTGCGCACGTTCCTGACAATCACCCTGCCCCTGACAGCGGCGGGTCTCGTATCCGGTATCGTCATGACGTTCGCCCGGGCCCTTGGCGAGTTCGGCGCAACCATCATGTTTGCAGGGAACCTCCCGGGTGTCACCCAGACGATGCCGCTTGCGGTCTACACCGCCATGCAGGGCGATTACAATGTCGCAATTGCGATATCGATCATCCTGGTCGTCATATCGGTCGTAATCATGATGATAACCCGACTTCTCGCAAAGAGGAGGGCTGTCAATGCTTGAAGCAGAACTGGAAAAAGGGCTCCGGGATTTCCGGCTTTCTGTTGAATTGCGCGTGAAGCCCGGGGAGATCCTTGTTTTCATGGGGAGAAACGGCTCCGGGAAATCCACGACGCTCAATCTCATATCCGGCCTGCTCCGTCCGGATCGCGGTTTCGTCCGCCTGAACGGGAAGACACTATTTGATTCTGAAAGGCACACGGATCTCCCCGTAGAAGATCGGAAGGTCGCCTATGTTTTCCAGAATCCCGCCATATTTCCTCATCTTACGGTATTTGAGAATATTGCCTATGGCCTGCGATCCCGGAGAATGGCGGGATCAGAGATTGACAGTACCGTTGAGAGCTGGGTGAACCGGATGGGAATCTCCGGTATCCGCAATGTCCGTGCGGGAGACCTCTCCGGGGGACAGCGGCAGCGGGTCGCCTTTGCGAGGGCACTTGCACCCGGACCCTCCATTCTCATGCTGGATGAGCCGTTCACTGCGCTCGACGCGGCAAGCATCCTTTCCGTCAAGGATCACATCCGCGATTGTGTTCGCGAAGCACAGGTGCCGTGTATCCTGGTCACGCACCGGATCGCCGATGCGGTCGATCTGGGAAGCCGGATCTCACTGTTCGAACAGGGCCGGATTGTCTGCACCGGCAGCCCTGACGAGATCCAGGAGCGATACGAAGGGGAACATCCGGAAGAATGTGGATGCACCGGCTGCCGTTCTGCCGGTGCGGAACCTTCCGGGTCACAATGACAACCCGGAACAGTATTGCGGGAAACCTGCCGTTTCCCCATAGTTCTGAAATTCCCGATGCAATCTGCCTGATGGGATGAAATGTACAGGAATCATCAGGACCGCATCGGGACCCGGCATCGCATTCTTCATACGGGATGTATCGGGTTACGCCTTGCGTTCCGTTTGTTCCCGGTTATTTGGGGGAACCTCCCGTAATAATCCGAAGGAAATTCAGGCCGCATATTGTCTCCAGGCATTTTTCGGAAAACCCGCGGTCCGGATTTTTTCAAGGGAATATCCGTTCCGATACTTCTGAACCGGATCGTTTTCGGGTCTTCCCCTCAGAAATTTCATCCCGGTTCCGGCTAATGGCAGCGTGTTCCCCTGCAGTTTCGCGTCAGGATTCCGGATCCTGGTAAAAAAAGCACTCCTGATCAAGAGAGCCGGAAGGATTCACCGGGCCCCATCAGGAATTCAGCCAGTTGTGACCATGGCGGAATTCCTGCCGGCTAAATCCTGCGGCTTCCGTTATGCGTTCCGGGGGAATGCATCCCCGCTCATATAGGGGTGAGACAAGTATTTCTCTCGTATTGACAACGCATTGTGACACACCCAGCGTCTGATCATGGAACAGTCACCAGCAGGTCCTATCCGGCTTTGTCTGGCGATCGGATCAAAGGGCAAACGTTGTCATAATTCTATCCGCATTCCCGGTATTTTAAGTTATCTTAAATCAGTTTATACTTTGTAATTGTTAACTTTTTATCTTTAATCAGAAGCCCGTTCAATAATCCCGTTTTCGTCGGGAAAGGATCTGCGCTCTTCCATTTTTCCGAGGAACCCTTTCCGGAGGTATTGGATCCGGATTCCGAAAGAACATGCGGTTCTCCCGGAAGAAAGTTAATGAAAAATGAAAAATTCTCTGGGGATATAAACGATGATATATGAACATGATTAACGTCGATAGTTTAAATAGAATGGGTTTGTTCACTTTCTTTTATCCTTCTTTGAATGGCTTTTTTCAAAGCCCTGAGGATAAGGTGATTGGATTATGCGTGACACCCCAGCACCCGTACTTACGTATGTACCTACAACCTGCCCCTACTGCGGGGTTGGCTGTGGCCTGAATCTCGTGGTGAAAGATAACCGGCTTGTAGGAGTGGAACCCTACAAGAGAAGCCCGGTGAATGAAGGAAAACTCTGCCCGAAAGGAGCGACCTGTTGGGAATTTGTACAAAAACCCGACCGGCTCACAAAGCCCCTGATCAAGAAGGGGGACAAGTTTGAGGAAGCATCCTGGGACGAGGCCCTTGACCTGATCGCAAAGAAATTCAAGGAGACTTCCGATAAATTCGGCCCGAAGTCCCTCGGATTCCATGTCTCGTGCCGTACCGTCAACGAGGATTGCTATGCGCTCCAGAAATTCGCCAGGGTTGCCTTCCAGACCAACAATGTCGACAACTGCGCCCGTATCTGCCATGGGCCATCTGTTGCAGGACTCTCGCTCTCTTTTGGATCCGGCGCTGCAACCAACCCGTTCGAGGATGTCCTGAACTCAGACCTCATCGTCATGTGGGGTTCCAATGCAGTCGAGGCGCACCCGCTGGCCGGGCGCCGCGTCATGCAGGCCAAGAAAAAAGGCACCCCTATCATCGTCATTGACCCGCGGTACAGCCCGACCGCCCGGCTTGCCGACAAGTGGATCCGGTTCAACCCCTCGACCCATATCGCCCTAGCAAACTCCATGATGTACTGGATCATCAAGGAAGGCCTCGAGGACAAGGAGTTCATCAAGAACCGTACCAAAGGATTCGACGATCTCAAGAAGATGGTCGAGAAGTACGCCGAGGTCGAAAATATCACCGGTGTCCCGACCGAGAAGGTCAAGGAGATCGCCCGCGACTATGCGAAGGCCAAGAACGCGGTCATTATCTACTGTCTTGGCATCACCGAGCTGACCACCGGTACCGACAATGTCCGGTCCATGGGCAACCTTTCGATGCTCACCGGAAACATCGGCCGCGAGGGTGTCGGGGTCAACCCGCTCCGTGGGCAGAACAATGTGCAGGGCGCCTGCGACATGGGCGCGTACCCGAACGTGTACTCCGGCTACCAGAAGTGCGAGGCTGCCGAAAACCGTGCCAAGATGGAGAAGGCCTGGGGCATGAAGGAAGGTTCCCTGCCCGACTGGTATGGAGTTACCCTGACCGAGCAGATCACCCAGTGCGGCGACCCCATCAAGGCGATGTATATCCTCGGCCTCAACCCGGTGGTCTCCTATCCCGACTCAAACCATGTGAAACGGTCGCTCGAAAAGCTCGACTTCCTTGTCATCCAGGATATCTTCTGGAACGAGAGCTGCCAGTACGCAGATGTCGTCCTTCCCGGAACCTGCTTTGCAGAAAAAGACGGAACGTTCACGAGCGGTGAGCGCCGTATCAACCGTGTCCGGAAAGCCGTCGACGGGCCCGGCGAGTCCAAGTACGACTGGGAGATCGTCGGCCTTCTTGGCAAGAAGCTGGGCCTCAAGGGCTTTGACTGGAATTCCGCAAAGGATGTCTGGGACGACATGCGGGCCTGCACCCCTTCGATGTTCGGATGCACCTACGAAAAGCTGGATAAACCCGAGTCTGTCCACTGGCCCTGCCCGACCGTCGAGCACCCCGGGACCCCGATCCTCCACCGCGAGAAGTTCTCTGCGGCGGACGGCCTTGGGACGTTCTTCGGACTGGAGTACCGGCCCCCGGCGGAAGTGGCAGACGCCCAGTACCCGTACACCATGATGACCGGGCGCGTTATCTTCCATTACCACACGAGGACGCAGACCGACCGGTGCGCAGTCCTGCACTATGATGTACCCGAGTCGTACTGCCAGATCAACACGCAGGACGCAAAGGAACTGGGTATTGCAAACGGCGACAAGATCAGGATAGCCAGCCGCCGCGGGGAAACCATTACGAAGGCACGCGTGACCGATGAAGTCGCCCCGAAGGTGCTGTACATGGCCATGCACTTCAACGAGGGTGTCAACAACCTGACGAACACGGCGCTCGATCCGCTCTCCAAGATGCCGGAGCTCAAGCACTGTGCTGTCGCAGTTGAGAAGTACACGGAGGCCTGAACATGACCAAGAAAGGCGATATGCTGTATGCATGGACGAACGATGCCGAGATCCAGAAGAAAGCTGAACTCGGCGGTGCGGTCACGGCCCTCTGGAAATATGCCCTCGAGTCCAAGATGGTTGATGCGGTCCTCGTCGTTACCAAAGGTGCAGACCTCTATGACGCGGTTCCGGTGCTCGTCACCGACCCGGCAGAGCTCACGAAGACGGCCGGCTCCCTCCACTGCGGAACCCTGCTCCTGCCGAAACTGGTCAAGAAATACCTGGACGGGGCAGAGACCATGAAGATCGGGGTCACGGTCAAGGGCTGCGATGCGATGGCATTCTACGAACTCGCGAAGCGCAAGCAGATCAATCTCGACAACGTCATCATGATCGGGGTCAACTGCGGCGGATCGGTAAGCCCGGTCCTCGCGAGGAAGATGATCGCCGATAAGTACGGTGTCGACCCGGATGTCGTCCACAAGGAAGAGATCGACAAAGGCCAGTTCATCATCGAGTACGAGGGCGGCCACAAGGGAATTTCGGTGGACGAACTTGAAGAGGCAGGGTACGGCCGCAGGACCAACTGCCGCAGGTGCAAGATGAAAGTCCCGCGCCAGGCGGACCTTGCGTGCGGCAACTGGGGTGTCATCGGCCCGAAGGCAGGCAAAGCCACCTTTGTCGAAGTCTGCTCCGAGAAAGGTGCGGCGCTTCTTGATGGCGCAGTCAAAAAAGGTATCCTTGCAACCGAAGCCCCGAACCCGAAGGGTCTTGAGATTCGGGGGAAGGTCGAGGGCGCCATGCTGAAGCTGGGCGACAAGTGGCGCAAGCACGACTTCGAGGGCCTTGGCGAGGGGAAGGAGCGGCTGAAGAAGATCATGGCGGAAACCTCCCGGTGCATCAAGTGTTACCAGTGCATCGACCAGTGTCCCATCTGTTACTGTGTCGATTGCACGACCAGGAACCCGGCAATGGTGCCGCCCGGCGAACTTCCAGTCAGCTTCATGTTCCACCTGATCCGGTACGCCCATATCGCGGACTCCTGCGTGAACTGCGGCCAGTGCGAGGAAGTCTGTGCCGCCGAGATCCCGAACGCGCTCTTCATGCATGCCCAGCAGGTCGAACTGGAGAAGATGTTCGGCCACGTTCCGGGTGTCGATATGGAACTCCCGATCATGGCGTTTGTGGAGGAACGTTCCGAGAGAGAACGGCTCCACCGGACCGGAAGCGACATGATCTATGAAAATGTCTTCGGGGCTGTCCCGAAATAACCCGGCCTTTTTTTCATAATTCCGAAACATTTGGAAATTCACGTGCGGTTTTCTGTCATTGTATCCCGTATGGCCCGGAGCATGAAGCCCGGGTTAAAAGAGGTCACAGAGGAAATGGTGATCCCTGCTACCCGAAATTCTCTTTTCAGGAGACTGGAAAAAGAGATGGGACTACTTACCCGGTTTCCCGGTGAAAACGGTCATCGGATCGAGTATCGGGTACCCGTGTTTCGCATCCGGTAAACCATCCCGCTTGTGCATCCGGGCAGGCATCAAAGAGCGGAACATACGGCTTGATGTCTAGAACGGGGGTCCCGTCAAGGATGTCTACATCCTCGATATGGATCCTGTTCCCGTCGACGCGCTGTAACCGGACCACGGAGAGCCCGATGGCATTCGGCCTCTTCGGGGACCGGGTCGCGAAAATGCCGTGCTCCCGGGTATCGAGAAACGGCGTCACCCGGAGGCTGAACCCCTGGCATTTGTGGAGTGCATACAGGACGATGAGATGGGAGAAATGCTCGATATCGAAAAGGCCGTCCCGGTACTCCTCAAGCAGCTCAACGGTCCCCTGAATTCCTCTCGCTCCTGCGGGCTGGATCGGCATTCCGACCGGGTCCCGGAACGGGCTCCGGACGATGCCGATTGGGCGGTACGTGAATGGGCGTTCCGGATCAAAGGATTCGTTCATGTCTGCAAACCTCGACAACGGGGATTATTTCCTGTCGGGGGGGACTGTCCCGTGTTCTGATGCGGAACAACCGGTTGACCGGAGAAGAGATAAAAAAAGCGAAAGGAGGATGCCGGCTGTACACGGGCAGGGGGGCATCTGATGCATACGTCCGGTCCGTCAGGCACCCACGGACCCGGCCTTACTTCCGGGAACATCGAATCCGTAAATCCTGCACTGGATCCCGGTATACCTTGCTCCGCGTCTTAACGGTCGCCCGCACTGATCAGCCGTTCATCGACAACAGCGGGTACGAGCGGCGGGAGATCTCCCCACCGGACAATGGTCTCACCCAGTACTGCAAAAACGCCCGTTACCTTTCCCGGGTCCGGTGCACCGAGAACCGTTCGATCATCAGGCCGGATATCATTGCAGATCCGGGTTGCCCACGCATCCGACAGGGCGACATCATGGGAAAAAACCGTCACCGCATCCGCAACGCCAAAAGAGATGGAAGGTCCCACGGTTGCGGAAGAGGTGCAGATCCCGAGGATCCGGTCCTGCGGGGGAACCAGGAAGGCGTACCTGTCAGAGACCGGTGCGGTCCCGGCATGGATGCCCACCCGGACCTCCCGATCCGAAACGAGCGCGATATCCCCGCCATTATCAATGACCCCATAACCGGCACCCGCATCGATCATCCTCTCCATTCCTCCCCATGCGATGGTCCCGGCTACCGCTGCCATCGGGCCGACTCCTGCATCCCGGGCGGCCTCTGCCATCCGGAGGATAACCGGGTCATCGGAGTCAGGAACGTACGGTTCGAATGTAGCGGAAAAAAAAGGGTCGAGGGCGATGCAGGCTTCGATTGCGGCCCGCGCAGCAAGCATGCCCTCCTTTGCTGCCGCAATATGGCTCTCCTCATCCGCAAGTATGGTTGCGAACGTCTCCCTGTACCGGAACTTCTCCCGGATCATAACTGGAGCGAAAGTGCACCGTGGGGACAGGCGGGGACGCACTTCCCGCAGAGGATGCACTTGTCTTCCTGGATTACCAGTTTCCATTCGGGATCGAATGAAAACACTTCCTGGGGACAGATGCTGATACAGCCCCCGCAGTCCACGCATTCGCTCTCGTTGAACCGGATCCGGCTTTCCAGGATCCGGACGCTTGCCCCGAGACCTGCCATCGAATCCCGGACAAGCTGGCACTGCTCGTCGGGCACATCGATGAGGACTTCGCCATCCGACGAGTCGATGATTGCCCGTTCCACATTGATGAGGACGCCGGTGTCTTTCACCGCCTGGGCGATGATGGGCTTCCTTCCCGTTTTCCGGGAGAATGTCACAAGGAGTTTCATTTCCGCCATCTCCCGCCGAAGAGCTTCCCGAGATCGATAGCGGTCAGCATGCCGATCACGTTCTGGCCGGAATCGATGACCGGAAGCGCACTGATGTTATGGACCTCGAGTTTTCTTGCCGCAACATCGATTGCTTCCCCCGCGACCGTGGTAACGACCTTTCGTTTCATAATATCGGCGACAACCTTTGCTTTCCCGGGGTTTATGACCGCCTTCGATATATCGTACGTCGTAACGATCCCGACGAGTTTCCCCTCGCGGCCGAGAACCGGCAGGTGATTGGTCTCGCCCTTGAGAAGTTTCTGTGCCGCGGTCCGGATATCGTCGTCCTCAGATACGCTCACGACATTCCGGTCCATGATATCGAGGACCCTTGGTGTGGTGAGGCTCTCGTGCATCGGGCGTGCCTGCCGTGCAGGATCGATACGGCGCGTCGGTAGCGCCAGGTCCATCTTCCCCTTTTCGACCCAGGATTTCAGCGTCCGTGCAACTTCGCGTGCCTTCCGGAAACTAGAGAGCGAGGATGTCCGCACCTCTTCCCCGCCCAGTTCAATGGTCCCACTCCGGAGTTCTGCGTAACTGACTTTCCGGACAGACGGCCGTGTCCTGCTCGGGACCCCGTAATCGACCAGATCCACTTCGATATCCTCGTCCCTGATTGCCGTACTCCTGACGACATCCAGGTCAAGGACCGGAAGCGGGACACCGAATCCCACGTAGAGCGTGACCCCGTACCGGTGCATGGTCGCGGCCCGCAGGAAGTCCCGGTTCATCGCCTTCATATCCCCGGTCACCATCAGGGTCCCGAACCCTCCTGCAGGAGAGTGCTGCGTTCCCTCGCCGATGACCATGCCGCTCGCGCCGCACAAGAACGTCGGAACCCCGCTCCCGATCAGCCGGAACTTTGGATCGTTCATGATCGGGTTGAGAACCCCTGCCCCTGAGTAGGTCACGTTCCCGGACCCCGGCAGGAGGACGCCCATATAGGTATTGATGAGCCGGTCTGAAGTGTTGGTAGCCGCGTTGTACCGCTGGTACGCGTTCCGGGGGTTGCACATGACCGCCTGGTTTAAGTGCTCCAGGAGGATTTCCGTGGTGATGGACCTGCGCGGGTAGCAGTCCGTTCCCCGGGAAGAAGCCCGGAGTTCAATCGATTTTCCTGCGACGAAATCCTCGATAACATGGGCACCGCCGTACTGGTCTCCCCGGGTTTCCGACTGCTGGGTCGCACCGATGTAGGTATCGACCGCCGCAAGGCCCCCGTACGCTTCCACATCGTTCAGCCAGATCCGCTCCATCTTGATCGGAGGCTCGGCATGGCCGAAGTTGAGGAACGCACCGGACGAACACATGGCCCCGAACGTTCCCGTGGTAACTACGTCTACTTCCCGGAGGGCACCTTCAGGACCGAGTTCTGCCACGATCCCCGGCATCTCCTCTGCAGTGACAACCCGGGCGTTGCCATCGCGGATGCGCTGGTTGATGAGATCGATGGATTTTTCCATGGAGAATGGATTTGGCGGTGATTGCAGATAAGATGCAGCTATTCGTGAGACGACTGCCGGGACCCGTGTGCAATCCTTTAATGCAACCCTCAGCCGGTATTTCTGTATGGATGTGCAGGAGTTTATCAGGGACCTGGAACGGATAGCCCCGCCCGATCTCGCAGAAGAATTCGATGCGGACAGGATTGGCCTCATCGTTGAAGGAAAGCGCGAGATAACCCATGTCTGCTGTGCACTCGATGCAACCCTGAAGGTTGCCCAGGAAGCGGTCAGGCAGCATGCGGATATGCTTGTCGTTCACCACACCCCTCTCTGGAATCCGGTGACCCGGATAACCGGGGAAACCGCACAGCTCCTGCGAACCCTCCTCTCGGCGGAAATGAACCTCTATGTCATGCATACCAATTTCGACCGGGCCCCGCAGGGGGTGAACGGGGCGCTTGCAGGAATTCTCGATCTTACCGATATATCTGAGATGTCGATGGGCGTTGTCGGCACCTGTTCGATCTCCCTTGACGAGATCTCCCGGAAACTGGGCGGCAACATCCGGATCTGGGGAAAGGCTGAGTCCATCGGTCGCCTTGCGGTCGTTGGCGGGAGCGGTTTTGACCCCGCCCTTATCGATGAAGCGGTCTCGCTCGGTGCCGATGCCTTCCTCTCTGCCGAACTGAAACATCATGTAGCCCGCATATCGCCGATCCTCTGCATCGAGGCGACCCATTACGCCCTGGAATGCCCGGCCATGAGGATGCTGGCGTTCCGGAAAGGCTGGCACTTTATCGACGATGTCCCGATCATCCATGTCTATCCATGAGCGATCCTGAACATACGTCCCCTGCACCCTGCGACCTGACCGAAGATCAGCGTTCGGATATCATCGCACGGTTCGGCGAGCGGGGCAGAAAGGCGCTCCGGATACTGGACGCCGGGCACGTGGTCAGGTACCGGGATTTTTTTGTCGTGCAGGGATCCCTCGGGGAGTATGTCGTTGAAGGCGATCTCTGCACCTGCGGGGATTTCCTTTTCAGGAAGCGCGAGTGCGCCCATATCCTTGCGGTAAAAATCGCAGGAAAGACCGGGAGGTACCGGACGATTGATCGATGGTACCAGGATACGCTGCGCGGAGCAGGCAACCTTCCGCAGATCCGGAAATCCGGTTCCCCTGCCGAAGAACCGGCTGGTTCCGGCAGGGACGGGAAAGCGGAAAATGGCGAAAGAACAAACCCTAATTAGGATTCCGACGTAAGTGTTATGGTAACGCGTGGTTTATCGATGCTCGAAGAGGAATATACTCTTGAATATTTCAAGTCGCAGGGGATGGTGCGCAGGACCTGCAAGGCCTGCGGAGCTGCGTTCTGGACCCGGGACCCCGGACGGGATGTCTGCGGCGATGCGCCCTGTGAACCCTACAGTTTTATCGGAAAACCGATCTTCCGGAAACACTCGCTCGATGAGATGCGGGAAGCGTACCTCTCGTTTTTTGAGAGGAACGGCCACACCCGGATCGAGCGGTACCCGGTCGTTGCCCGCTGGAGAGACGATATCTATCTCACCATCGCATCGATCGCGGATTTCCAGCCGTTCGTGACGAGCGGTGTCGTACCCCCGCCCGCAAACCCTCTCACCATCTCCCAGCCCTGCATCCGGCTCAACGATCTCGATTCGGTCGGGAGGTCCGGGCGCCACCTCACCTGCTTCGAGATGATGGCCCACCACGCTTTCAACTCCGGAAAAGAGCAGGTTTACTGGAAGGACCGGACGGTCGAACTCTGCGACCAGTTCCTCCGGTCCATCGGGGCCGATCTCAACCAGGTCAGCTACAAGGAACACCCCTGGATGGGCGGCGGCAACGCAGGGCCGAGCGTCGAGGTTTTAATTGCAGGTCTCGAAGTCGCAACGCTCGTATTCATGAGCCTGGGCAGGAAGAAGACCGATGGTGCAGGAATCGATCTGGAAGGTACAATGTACTACCCGATGAAGACCCAGATTGTCGATACCGGCTACGGTCTCGAACGCTTTGTCTGGGCATCGAAGGGTTCCCCCACTATCTATGATGCGGTCTTCCCGGAAATGGTCAGCCGGGTCATGAACTCGGCGGGGCTTGAGCATCTCCTTGACAACAAGGAATTTGCAAAGATCCTTGCCCTGAACGCGAAGTTCGCAGGCCTCATGAACATCTCCGGAACGAACCTCTACGCGCTCCGCAAGAAAGTCGCGGCCGCGATCGATGTCCCCATCGAGAAACTGGACCGGATGATCACTCCCATCGAGAAAGTGTACGCAATTGTCGATCATACCCGGTGCCTCGCCTATATGCTCGGGGACTGCATCGTCCCCTCCAACGTCCGGGAAGGATATCTTGCCCGGCTGGTCATCCGCAGGACGCTGCGCATGATGAACGAGCTGAAGATGAACGAATCCCTGGGGCCGCTCATCGAGGAGCAGATGCGGATCATCGGGATGCAGAGTTTCACCCAGGACATCGGGGTCATCCACGAGATTGTGGACCGGGAGGTCGAGAAGTATGCGTCGACCATGGAACGCGGGACCCGCATAGTCCAGAAACTCGCAAAGAACTACAAGGAGAAACGCGAGCGGGTGCCGCTTGCGGAGATCATCACCCTGTACGACTCCCATGGCATCCCGCCCGAGATGGTGAAGGATGTTGCGCAGGCCGAAGGCGCGGTTGTCGAGCTTCCCGACGACTTCTATTCGCTCATCGCCGACAAGCATGCAGAAGCGCAGGTGGAAGAGGAGCAGGACAAATTCGGAAAATACCAGGACCGGATAGCCGGGCTACCCCCCACCAAAAAACTCTATTACGAGTATCCGGCCGAGATCGAGTTCGAAGCGATGGTCCTCGATTATTTCGACGAGTACGTTGTCCTCGACCAGACCCTCCTCTACCCGGAAGGCGGGGGCCAGCCGGCAGATACCGGTACCCTTGTCTCGACCGACAGCACGGTCCGGGTGGATAACGTAGTGAAACTCGGGGAGGTGATTCTCCACCATGTTACGGGCGGCGTCCTGAACCGGGGAGACCGGCTCAAAGGGATGGTTGACGAGGAGCGCAGGTATTCCCTGATGCGCCACCACACGGCAACCCATCTCCTTCTCCGGGCTGCAAAGGAAGTCCTCGGCGCCCACATCCACCAGGCAGGGGCGCAGAAGGGCGTGGAGAGTTCCCGCCTGGATATCCGTCATTTCAAGCATATCACTCCTGAGGAGCTCCAGAAGATCGAGGTCATGGCAAACCGGATGGCGATGGGCGATCTCGCAATCGATATATCGATGGAGGAGCGGACCTCGGCCGAACAGAAATACGGCTTCGACCTGTACCAGGGGGGCGTCCCGCCCGGAAGCGTCATCCGCGTTGTACGGGTGGCGGGGGATATCGAAGCCTGTGCAGGGACCCATTGCCAGCGTACAGGAGAGATCGGGGTCATCAAGATCATCCGGATCGAGCATATCCAGGATGGCATCGAGCGGATAGAGTTTGCAGCCGGCCAGGCCGCCCTTTATTACATGCAGAAGATGGAGACCCTGCTCTCGGAGGCATCCGGGGTTCTTTCCGTCCAGCAGGAGAATCTCCCTGCAACGGTCAACCGGTTCTTTACCGAGTGGAAAGACCAGAAGAAGGAGATCGATCGGCTCAGCCAGCGGGTTGTAGCCCTTGAACTGGAACAGGTCAAGGCGGAACTCATCGGAAATGTGCAGGTGGTCGTAAAGGAAGTCGATCTGCCGGCCCGGGAACTCGTGGCGCTTGCCCAGGGCATCGTGAAGGAAAAGGGAATTGCCCTTCTCATCAGCAGGAGCGATGTGCGGGTCGTTGCGGGTTCGGCGGATAAACGGGTCAATGCCGGGGAAATTGTCTCCCGTGTCTGCGAGGTTCTGGGTGGCAGGGGCGGCGGGAAGCCAGGGTTTGCCCAGGGAATCGGGCAGGACCGCAGCAAGGTGGAAAAGGCATTAAAGGCGGGAAAAGACCGGATAACTGCGGCACTCCATGGATGAGGAAATCCTAATTCTCCAGCCGGGCGACGAGCAGGCCCAGAAGATCGCAAAAGCGATGGCCAGCCAGACTGCCGGGGATATCTTAAAAATCCTCGGCGAAGGAGATCGCTCACTCTCGGATATCACGGAAACGCTCGGAATTCCCCTCACCACTGCGAAATACCATATCGAGAACCTGTCCGAAGCGGGTATCATTGAAGTCGCTGAGACGAAATACAGTGTCAAGGGCCGCGAAGTCAAAATTTACCGGCTTTCCCGCAAGCTGGTCGTTGTTGCGCCGAAACCGGCCTCAGCGCGTGAGATCCTTCTGAAATACGCCTCCCTCTTTGGGATCGTGACGGCAGCAACGGTAGCCCTTGCAGCCGTGACCCCCTTTATCCGCAGTTTTGGGGGAGCGGAGTATGGAGAGCAGGCGCTCATGATCCCTGCTCCGGCAACAGCACCTGCGACCGGGGAGATGGTGGTTAAAGCAGCCCGGGACACCAATGTCCTGGGTTCCGGTGCTGGCGGGGCTGCCATGAGTATCCCGGATACCGTCGTGCTCGCCTTTTTCCTGGGCGGCTGCCTGGTGATTTTCCTTCTGCTCTGTTATGAGATCCGCCACTGGCGGAACCTGAAACGGTAACCGGTCTTCCGGGGAATTCCCCCTGTACACATTTCCTGAAAGATTCTGTCCAGGGAAAAGAGTAAAAAAATTTTCAGGATTTTTGTATATTGTTTATTTTCTCAGGAGTATTGCTGCCGTTCCTGCTGTTACCAGGGCAAGGAGCACTGTCCAGACCGGGAGGGGAGACTGCGTTGTGGGAGTATCCACCGGAGCCGTTGACTGGGTTGTGACCGGGGTGGGGATACGGGTTGTCTTCACGGTAGTGGCGGTCTGGGTTGGGATAACAATCGTCTGCGGCGCGATCACATTGAAGACCACGGTCCCTATCGCACTTCCTGAACTGCCCTTCTGATCGCTGAAACTCACATCGTATTCCCCGGCTTCGGTGACCGGAATCGTCTTTGAAAACTTGCCGTCCCCGGATGAACCGCTCTTCTGCGTTTCTATCCAGTCAGGGCCGAAAACCGTACCGCTCGGGCCCACCACTTCGAGCTGGACGCCGGAATCCCCGATGCCCGCAATGGAACCCTCGACAACGAGGGCATTCCCCAGGGTCTGGTTCCTGTTGGAAGAGATGTAAATCTCATTCGACCTGTCAATTATCTGGACAATGAAAGCGGTTTTCGAATCGGACCTGAGGTCGGTATTCGTCATGGTCTTGAGCCGGGCTTCGACCTTATACTGCCCGCCTTTCAACCCGGAGGTACTGAAAATCACCGTATAATTCCCTTTGTTCTCCTGCACCACGACATTGCGGGTATCCACCAGGGAGGAGGTATATTGGGACAGGTAGAAAACCACATCGATGGAAGTACCGGTCGGGAGGTCGGTTGACAGGTTGACGATAATCGGCCGGCCTACCTGGACAGATGCCGGCCCGTCAATATTCAGACCGTAGGCTGATACCGCAGATACCAGCGTTAGGAAAAGTATGGTCGCGAGGAGGATCCGCTTCATATTAAAAGGTTGTTCGTCAGGGTTTTAAGCGTTTCCGGTTTGGGCCAACGGGATTCCGGAGGCAGGAACCTGCTCTGTCAGACCATACCGATAAAATTCCTGAGGAGCCTGAGACCCACCGCGCCGCTTTTCTCAGGGTGGAACTGCGTTCCATACACATTTCCCGATCGGATCGTGGACGCAAAGGGACAGATATACCGGGTGGTAGTCAGGAGTGTCCCGGGATCCGGGGGCGCATAATAGGAATGCACGAAGTAGACGTATTCTTCCTCGGCAAACCCGGAAAAGAGCGGGTCATCGGGATCTTCCAAAACGATCGTGTTCCATCCCATGTGGGGGATTTTCATACCCGGCTCGCAGGGGAACCGCTTCACGGTCCCGGGGGCGAGGCCGAGCCCTGCATGGATGCCGTGTTCCTCGCTCGATTCAAAGAGCATCTGCATTCCCAGGCAGATCCCGAGAAGCGGTTTTTCCTGTGCACAGCTCCTGATGACATCGCAGAGCGGTCCCAGCTGCTCCATCCCTTCGCGGAATGCACCGACACCGGGGAGGATGATCCCGTCGCTGGAGGTGATGATCTCAGGATCCGATGTGATGACCGGGCTGCCGCCCGCCCGCTCCAGACCCTTTGAGACGCTTCTCAGGTTTCCGAGCCCGTAATCAACAATTGCTATCGATTTCATCGGTTTTTCCCTCCTGCATCCGCCAGAGCATACCGGTAACCCATGTCTCCGGAAGATCGTGATCCTTCTGCCAGGCGAGAAGATGTTTTTCCCACCCGCTCCAGAGTTCCGGATATTCCTTCTGGATGTACCGTATCAATGCAATGTCGCTCGAAGGGCACATAAAACACCCGATGCGATCCAGCCGTCGTTCGTAAAGGATATTATAAGGAGCCTTTTCTCGGAAGAGGTAGAGCCAGACATGAAGCGCACTCCAGTGATGGATCGGGGCGGCCGCGACCTGGTTTCTGACTTTCGGGTTGGTCCAGACCCGGCCGCTCATCATCCGTTTCAGGGATTCGTACTTCCGCTGCCCCACGAACGAAAGGCATTCCCCCCAGGCACCCGTTATCGCGTTTGAGACCGGTGTCAGCTTGCACACCTGGCAGCACCACCGGTTGTTCACGGCTGGCGGACCCTGGTGGGCGTATACTTTCCAGAACGCCTCCTCTCCGCTACCCCGGATCACCGGAAGCCCGTATTTCTCCGAAACGGCAGCAACGTTCTCATAGGTCTCCGGGAACTCGAGGCCGGTATCTGCAAAGAGCAGGGGCCGGGGTCCGATTGCTTTTAAAACGACAAGCAGCGTTGCGAGGCTGTCTTTTCCCCCGGAGTACGAGATGGTCTTCTGGATATCGTGTTTCTCCGCAGTCTCGCGGACGAAATGAACCGCGGCAGCTTCCGTCTGATCGATAGCTTCCCGGTTTGCCTGCACGGCGTCCTCCCATGTTGCAGGGCCGGGGACCGGCTGGGATGCAATATTTCTCCGGGTACGGACGACGGGTCCGCGTTCCATCGCCCGGGCAGCAGCGGCGGATACCTTTGCCCTGCCGACCCCCACACAGGCGCCGTCCTTTGTCAGGATGAAGACTTCGTCCCCTTCCCGCACGGAATCCTCGATTTCCACGAGGCCGGGTGCAAGGACCGATGCCCCGTCCCTGATGAACGGAACTGCGCCGTCATCGACAACGACATATCGCCGGGTCGGCCGGATATACACGGCGGCTTCGGGCCTGGGGATGGGTTCCCACCTGTCCAGATCGGGAAGGTAGCGGATGGATCCGACAACCGATCCCCCGATAATGATTTCCTCCATCCGGTCCAGGTCCGGGACTTTATTCAGGAGAGCGAGGTGTCCCGGGGGAATGAGCGGAGCTCCGAAATGCTCCGTGAAGATCGCATTGACAAGCTGGATATCTGCAGGAAATGCAGGTCTTGCATCCCCGGGCGGCGTGACCGGAACTTCCCTGGTCGCAGAACCGCATGCACATTTCCGCGCGAGAACCGGTGTGTGGCACGTATCGCACCATCGCAGGCTGACCTTTCCCAGAAACGGTGAGCGCATCCGGGAACACGTTTGCCGGGGAAGGATAAAAAAGTAAATCATTGCGGGGATCCGGCAGGGATGATCCGGAATCCGGTTCCGGAACCGCGTTCTCCCTTTCCCGGAACAGAAAAATCCCGGGAATCTGTCCAGGAAATTCTGAAACCGGTGAATGGGAACGGGCAGGGACAACCGGATTCCGGGATATTCCTGTTCAGACCTCTTCTACGGGCGCTCCCTATGTCAGCGTCGCAAAGTATATATTTCGTATGGATGGATAATCACGTGATTATTTTCAGAAGGCCTGGATATGCCACCTGATATCGGCAGGATTGTCGCTGCGTTGAAGGACCAGGCGGTGGGGAGGTGCAGGGAACGCCTTGAACAGGCGGCCGGACGTACGAAGGATCTTATCGGGAACGGCACTCCTGCCAGGACCGGTACGGGTTTTTCCCGCGAATATGAGGAATCCGGGGTAACGGCCCGGTTAAAACGGAAGCATGGATTATGAGGGAATACGATGGATGATGAACGAACGCTGCTCCAGCAGATCCGGGACAAGGAGCTTGAACTCGAACATGAACTGGACCTGCTCCGAAAGGATGCCGAAGGACGTATCGCTGCAGCACGCGCCGAGGCGGATCTTCTTCTGAAACAGGCTGAAGAAGAAGGCGGGAGGCTTGCAGATTCCCATATCCTTGAAGCGCGGAAAGCTGCCGATGCCGGGATCCGGGAGATGGAACGCGAGACGGATTCTCTCATGGAAACCCTGCGGGCTCAGGGAGAACGAAACATTCCTGCCGCCGCAGAGAAAATCGTAACCCTCGTTACGTTCCGGGACCGCTAGACTGGAGAACCTACGGGACCAGCCATGCTCCAGAAGATGAAACGGGTCCGGGTGATCGGGCTGAGAAACGATTTCCAGCGGGCAGTGGATCTTCTCTACCAGGAGGGGACCCTCCACCTCGAAAATGTTTCATCGCATGTATCATCTGACGATCTTCCCCTCAGGAATGTGGACCCGGGGCCGGGGGAGGAAGTCCCCGAGATCCTGGGCAGGATCCGCGTACTGTCCGCGGCGCTTCCCAGGATCGCGGAAGACCGGGCAGAACAGGAGCGGGTGTGGAGGGATCTTGCAGGAGCCGGTCTCGAGGGTATCCTGGAGCGGGCACGGCAGCTGATCGCAACGCTGGAAGAGACCACGAAGCGGCTCACGTCCCGGAAGAGCGATCTCACCCTCTCGATAACCGCCCTGAACCGGTACGAGAAGGTGGTAACCACCCTCTCCCCTCTCGAGCGCGAGCTCCCGATGCTCAGCGGGTTTGAGGTTACGATCCTTCTCATCCAGAAGGAGTACGCGGAGATCCTGGGAATTATCCGGGAAGAACTGGAACGGATAACCCGGAACCGGTTCGAGATGAACCATATTGCAATCGACGACCAGACGATTGCGGCCGTCCTCGTATTCGGGAAACAGTACTCCGACGAGATCCACTCCTTCATCTTCTCGGTAAATGTCAACGAGGTGCGACTTCCGCCCGAGTATCTGGGAAAACCCTTCCATGAGATGCTGGCAGCGATCGGAAAAAGCCGGCTCCTTGCAGAAGAAGAGATCCGGGAGATCGACCGGGAGCTGGGCAGCCTTTCCGTATCCTGGTACCAGGAGCTTTCTGCCCTGCAGTCAGTCCTGGAGGACCGGAATGAGGAGATAGAAGCCTATGCAAATTTCGCCGAATCGCAGTATACCTTTATGATCCAGGGATGGCTGCCGAAAAAATTCCTGAAAAAGGTGCAGGCCCGGATCGACCGGGAATTCGATGGCAGGGTGCTGCTGGAGGAGATTGCAGTCCCGGCGAAGGATCTGGATCTCATTCCCACGCTGTACGATAATCCCCGGTTCGTGAAGCCGTTCGAATTCCTGATGCGGCTGGTCAGCCCGCCGGCCTACCGGGAGATCGATCCCTGTCCCCTCCTTGCAGTCTTTTTCCCGTTTTTTTTCGGGATTATGGTCGGCGATGTCGGGTACGGTCTCGTGATCCTCTGCTTTGCGCTTCTCATGCGGCACCATTTTGCGCAGTACGAATGGCTGGTCCAGCTGATGAATATCCTGATCATCTCATCGGTTCCTGCAATCCTGTTTGGGTTCCTGTTCGGGGAGTTCTTCGGGGATTTCGGGGAGATGATCGGTATCATGCATCCGATCCAGTTCCTTGGCATCACCTGGAACCGGGTTGAGGCGATGATACCTCTTCTCATCCTTACCATCGCAATCGGGGTTGTGCATGTCGTAACCGGACTCGTTCTCGGGATCATCAATGCTGCGGAGAGGAGAAGCCGGAAGCATCTCCTGGAAAAGACCGGAATGCTCCTTGCGATCGCCGGGATGATCCTGCTGGTTGCCATTTTTGCAGAGCTGCTCCCGGGAAATACGATCTATATGGGAATCGCGCTCATCATCCTCGCGCTTCCTCTTATCATGTACGGCGCGGGTGTCATCGGGACTATCGAGATCATGGGGACGGTCGGGAACATCCTTTCCTATGCAAGGCTGATGGCGATAGGCATGGCGTCCGTGATCCTCGCAATGGTCGCAAACCGGCTCGGCGGGTCGTTCGATGTCCTCGTGATCGGGATCATGGTTGCGGTTCTCCTCCATGCGCTGAACATCCTTCTCGCCATGTTCAGCCCGTCCCTCCATTCCATCCGACTTCATCTCGTGGAATTCTATTCGAAATTCTACTCGGGCGGCGGAATCGCGTATAAACCCTTCCGGAAACCGGAGCCTGAGATTCCGGAGCGGGGGACCGGATAACACGACAGCGCAGAGGTGCGGAACCGCAAAACCGGGGGATTACGGGCCGTGGCAGTTCTCATGCAGCCCGTTTCTGCTGCTTCATCTTTTTCTTCCGGTCCAGGATCCGCTTCATCTTTTTCAGCCTGAAGATCTCCTCGCGTTCCCGTTCCTCGATAGCCATCCGGATGTACCGCGCCTCCCGCTTCAGTTCGGGAATCAGGATCTGTTCGAGCGCATTCACCCGTCTCCGGTTCATCTGGATCTCGGCCCCGAGCCTGCGCATGGCGGTTTCGCTTTCCGCAAGTTCGATTAAGAGATCGAGCTCGGCTTCAAAGCGCTCGGCAGTCTCATCGATCCGGCCGCTCGTCCCGACCAGGGAATACCCCCGCTCAAGAATGCTTCGGGAGACCCGTTTCTTCCGGATGACCGGGACCGGAACCCCCATGATGTTTTTTCCCCGGATATCGAGGTCGATCACCCTGCGGGTCGCAAAAGATGCCGACTTCAGGGTGACCGGGTCGTCGACAGCCTGCGCGAGGAGGAGGGCGTGATCGGCTGCGCCTGCCACCTGCTCCAGTTTTTCCCGGGATGTAGAGACCGAGCGTAAGACCCGGAAGAACTCCTGGATCAGCGCATCCATCTTCTCCCGCAGGAGGTCGCGGCCCTGCTCCGCAAGACGGATCTGCGCATGTTTCTTCATGAGTTCCATCCGGGTAGGCTTCACCTGTTCCATCATCATCCCCCTTGTATCCCGGGATGGTATTTTGTGATGTATTCCGGCTTGATCCGCTTCAGTTCCTCCTCTGGAAGCATCGTGAAGAGCTCCCAGGCAATCGAGAGCGTCCGCTCAATCGAACGGTCCTCGTTCCCCTGGCTGATGAAACGCTTCTCGGTCATATCCGCGAATTTCAGGTACTTCCGGTCTGTCTCGGTGAGCGCTTCTTCACCGACAATCGCGACCAGTTTCCGGAGGTCGCGGCCGTATGCATACGATGCATAGAGCTGGTCGGCGACGTTCCGGTGGTCTTCCCGGGTCTTTTCCGGGCCGATGCCCAGGTTCATGAGCCGGGAGAGGCAGGGCAGGCAGTCGACAGGCGGGTCCGCGCCCCGCCGGAAGAGGTCCCGGGAAAGAACGATCTGGCCTTCCGTGATGTAGCCGGTGAGATCCGGGACCGGGTGGGTGATATCATCATCCGGCATCGTGAGGATCGGGATCTGGGTGATGGAACCGGGCGCTCCCCGGATCCGTCCCGCCCGTTCGTACAGGGAGGCAAGATCGGTGTACATATAGCCGGGATATCCTCTCCTGCCCGGGACTTCCTCGCGTGCGGTCGAGATCTCGCGCAGCGCCTCGCAGTAGTTGATCATGTCAGTCATGATAACGAGGACATGGTGGTTATGGGTGTACGCAAGGAACTCGGCTGTCGTGAGCGCGCACCGGGGAGTTGCTATCCGTTCGATGGTCGGATCGTCAGCAAGGTTCAGGAAGACGACCACCCGTTCGAGTGCTCCGGTCCGCTCGAACTCGCTTAAGAAGAACGAGGCCTCCTTGTACGTGATTCCCATCGCGACAAAGACGACGGCGAATCGTTCGCCTTCCCCGATAACCTTCGCCTGCCTGGCGATCTGGGCAGCCAGCTTGTTTGCCGGAAGGCCGGATCCCGAGAAGATAGGGAGTTTCTGTCCCCGGACCAGCGTGTTGAGACCGTCAATCGCGGACATCCCGGTCTCGATGAAATCCGACGGCTTGTCCCTGGCTGCGGGATTGATCGGCATTCCCGCGATATCGAGCCTGGCCTCCGGGATAAGCTCCGGCCCCCCGTCCCGGGGAAGTCCGACACCGTTGAAGACCCTGCCCAGCATGTCAGGCGAGAGATCGATCCGGGCAGGCTCCCCGGTAAAACGTACCTGTGTCATGAGATTGTCGATCCCGCTCGTCCCCTCAAACACCTGAACGATTGCCAGGTCCTCGGAAATATCGAGGACTTCGCCTGTCCGCGTTTCCCCTCCGGACAATCGGATCCTGACAATCTCCCCGTACGCAGCTCCCCGGACGTTCCTGACAAAGATCAGGGGGCCGGAGACATAATCCACGGTGCGGTATTCCCGCGTTGCCAGGGATACGGTCATACGGTCGCCCCCGTGGTCCCGAACGCCATATCGATCTCGCGTATAAGATCCTGTACCGCGCTGGCATCCGGGAGGTTTTTCATCCTGCCGATCTTCGGTTTTACCGGAAGATCCAGGACCTGCCGGAGCGGCATTCCCCGGGCCATTGCGCCTCCGGCCCGGTCATGGAATGCAAGGATTGCCCGGAGCATCTGGTACTGCTTCCCCAGCGGGCAGAATGCATCGGTATCGCTGTACGCGCTCTGCTGGAGGAAATCCTCCCGGATCATCCGGGTTATTTCCAGGATCATCTTCTCGTTCTCGGGAAGCGCATCGGGTCCGACCAGCTGGACGATCTCCTGGAGTTCGACTTCCTTCTGGAGAAGGTACATCGTTTTGTCCCGGAGGCTTCGCCACTCGGGAGATACGGTATCCCGGTACCATTCTTCGATGCTGTCGATATAAAGCGAGTAGCTCTTGATCCAGTTCACCGAAGGGAAATGGCGCCGGTATGCGAGCTGCGTGTCAAGCGCCCAGAACGTCCCGACCACCCGGAGGGTGTTCTGGGTGATGGGTTCGGAGAAGTCCCCGCCGGGCGGGGAGACCGCTCCGATAATCGTAACCGATCCGATCCTGTCGCCTGCACCGAGCGTCCGGACCCGTCCCGCCCGCTCGTAAAATGCCGAGAGCCGGGTCGCGAGGTATGCCGGGTATCCCTCTTCACCGGGCATCTCTTCGAGACGACCCGAGACCTCCCGCAAAGCTTCCCCCCAGCGCGAGGTTGAGTCTGCCATGAGCGCAACATCGTATCCCATGTCCCGGAAATATTCCGCAATGGTGATCCCGGTGTACACCGAGGCCTCGCGGGCCGCTACCGGCATGTTGGAAGTGTTTGCGATAAGGATGGTGCGCTCGATGAGGGGAGTTCCTGTCCTCGGGTCCACCAGCTCGGGAAATTCCGAGAGGACATCGGTCATCTCGTTTCCCCGCTCCCCGCAGCCGATGTACACCACGATCTGCGTATCGGACCACTTGGCAAGCGTCTGCTCGGAGACTGTCTTTCCCGTGCCGAACCCCCCGGGGATCATGGCGGTTCCCCCTTTGCAGACCGGAAAGAGAGAGTCAAAGACTCTCTGGCCGGTGATTAAGGGCAGTTCGGGATCGAGTTTTTTTATGTACGGCCTGCCGGTCCTGACCGGCCAGTGCTGGACGAGCGCAATCTCTTCCCCGGTATCCAAGGTGCAGACCGGTTCTTCCACCGTGAAGGATCCGGACCCGATATCCCGGACCGTTCCGGAGATCTCCGGCGGGACCAGGATCCTGTGCACGATATGGAACTCCGGGACCGTGCCGATGATATCGCCGCCGGAAACCCGGTCTCCCGTTTTCGCAGTAGGGGTGAATGGCCACTTTTTTGTGCGGTCAAGCCCCGGGACCGAGATTCCCCGCGAGATGAAGTTCCCACTTTTTTCAAGGAGAGCGGAGAGGGGGCGCTGGATGCCGTCATAGATGGATGCAAGAAGGCCGGGGCCGAGTTCCGCGCTGAGGGGGAGTTCCGTATTCTCCACCCGTTCACCGATGAGAAGGCCGGTGGTATTCTCATAGACCTGGATGACCGCTTCATCACCTTCAAGACGGATGATCTCGCCCCGGAGCGCTTCCTCCCCGACCTTCACGACATCGTACATCTTCGACCCTTTCATCCCGCGGGCAATGATAACTGGCCCGGAAACCCGTGAAATTACCCCTTCGATCATATCTTCACTTCCTCAGGACGATGTTGTATCCGATCGCTTTTCTGAGCAGCCGTTCGATGTACCCGTGACGGTCGGTTTCCTTTGCCTTCGACGGGATGGGAATGATGATCGGCCGGTGCATCTTCTCTATCCTGTCCATCGTTTTCCCGTCCAGGGAGAGAAGATAATCCTCATTGACCGCAACGATGCCGATATCGTCCCTGTTAAGGAGGTTTGCGATCTGGGTTCCCGCCTCGGGAATTCCGGAAGCCTCGATGACATCGACCCCGGCAAGCCGGAACCCGGATGCCCGGTCCGTATCGGTGACAACCACGAATTTATACATAGGTCAGTTCCTCCCGTACCTCGTCTTCCCGGAGATCGGAGATTTTCGACCTTGCGATGATGCGCAGGTTGGTGACTTCGTTGAATTTCGCCCAGAAGTAGCCGGCTGCCGGCGCTATCCCGAGAGGATCCCCATAAAAGGCACGGACTCCCTTCCGTACAAGAAACCGTTCCAGTTCCTTTTCGTAGGAAGAGATCTTCCCTTCCGAAACTTCCCGCTCCTGAGCAGGCGGGGGAAGCCGGTACGGCGTCCCTGCGAGTTCACGGACGATCTCGGCAGGAGATCCCACGCTCATGAATGCAAGGAGTTTTTTTTCGTCAAACACCTTTCCGCCGGGAAGAAAAAAACGCAGTGCATCTTCCGGACGGACATGGTCCCTGGCAAGACGCAGGGCAGTTTTGATATTGGTCACATCGATCTCGGCGGTAAGGAGATCGCTGACGAGCATGCTGTCCCGGGATTTTCTGCCGGATGAGGCCAGCGCCTGTTCATAGTAGAACTGGTCCAGGGCGCACTCGAGAATTGCAAGATCCTCTTCCTTGTTGTATGCCCCCAGGCTGCGGGTAAGGGGCCCTGCGTACGGGATATCCCAGGTCGCGAGCATATCGATTACCGCCCGGACATCGGGCTGACGGATCACTTCCCCAAGGGTGACTTCATCGAGTTCTCCGGCGGGAACGAGACATTCGGTTATCTCCTCGTTCGTGACATGGATCTTCTTTCCGCGGAGGATCGTTTTGAGGTTCTGGACATCCCAGCGGCTGAGAAATATGTGGACATATCGTTCTGCATCCGTCCCCCGGACAAAACCGAGTATCTTCCGGAACGTCCGGGCGAGGTTTTTCCTGAGTGCAGCATCCACGGCTGCAACTTCCGAATATCGGGCCTGGGCTTCGAGAATCTCCGGGCCGTAGGGGGTTTTCTCGAGATCCCGGATAAAAGTCCCGATATCCGGCTGGAAGAGCAGGGAATCAAGGGTTTTACGGTCAAGGAGCCGGCTCTTCATGCCCCGCACGCGGGCGTTGATGTACCCGTAATCAGCTTTCCCTGCCATACAACGCGGAGAATATCCCGATCTTATGTACGTGCCGTGCCTTCGCGAGCCGCGACTCCAGGGTGTTGAGAACAACGATGGTCCCGTCCGGGGTACTCAATGTGATCCCGCCGGAGCTCATGAGATCCGGCAGGATGTCTCCCTCAAGACCCGCGTCCTGCAGGTAACGTCTTGCCAGAATCTCGTCCCGGGGATCGATATGGATGATAATTCTCTCTTCCGAGAATGCCCGGACCGCCTCGTCCATCAGCGATCGGAAGATCTCCGGGTATTCAGTCTCTTCCCGCAACCCGGAGAGGATAGTTCCGGCTCTCGCGAATGCCTGTTCATAGATCGTGTTCATGAGTCCGGAAATTCGGGCGCGGCTCTCTTTCCTGGCAGCGTAGAACCTTCGGTTCCGTTCGGCAAGGGCAGCCCGCGCTCCTGCGTCGAAAAGACGTTTCTTCAGGGCTTCCACCTGCAGGGATGCATCATTCCTGATACCTGCAAGTACGGTATCCGTTGTTGTCAGGATCTCCTGGCGTGCTGACTCTGCGGATTCCTCAACCGATTTCATCAGGTTTTCGTATGTCATATCCCGCCTCCGGTTCCCTGACCCGGGCGGCCCGTTCCAGGGACCTGGCCTGATGCAGTCTGACTCCCCGGATTACGCAGACGAGAGGAACACGTAACCCGGACTACCGGTTATTACGGTTGCCTGCCTCACTTGACCATCAGGATGATCATGGATGCAACGACGAAACCCAGGATCACCAGGGTCTCGGGAATCGCTTCAAGGATGATGATGGACCCGGTGGTCTCGGGCCGCTCTGCAATTGCCCCGGCACCTGCCGATCCGATTCGAGCCTGTGCAAGGCCCGTACCAATCGCTCCGGCCCCAAAAGCGATCGCCGCGCCAACAGGAATTTCCCAGCTTGTCATCCGGTGTACCTCCCTCGTTAGCTAGCCATAGAATACCAATCCTATAATAACATTATGATGCCGTCAGAGGGAGGTCACAGCGGCAGGATACTTTAAAGCGAACCTGCCGGAACAGCATTTCCCCGGCAGGGTGCTCAGGATAAAGCGTGCCGCATGATCCGCCTGAATCTGCCGATGACATCCCGTCCGATTGCAAGATCCCTGAGCGTATCCTCTCCCAGCCGGATGAGCGCGCGAACATCCGAAACAGTGAGCGAAGAGAAAATGTATGCACTCCATTCTTCCCGTTCGATAACGCTCCACATCTCCCCGAGGATATGCGCGAGTGCAGCAATCTCCCCGGCAGTCAGGGATTCCCATGCAGGCCCCAGATGGTCCCTGATAGAGTTAAGGGCAGCTTCCGCAGCTTTCTCCTTCTTGATCTGGAACATCCTGCGTCCCAGTTCATCCCGCGATACTTCCGGCAATTGCCATCACCGTACCTGAAGGAGGATACCGGAGGCCGGCATAAATAGTTTCCTGGAGAAGAGCCGAGCGGGGGACGCATGGAAAGTCCGCGCCTCCCGTGACGCCACAAAAGATTTGAGGTGGGAGGAGAATGGGTCAAGTGTCCAACACAGGGGAGGTTGTACATTGGAGGGAGATCTATGCCGGATGTTACAAAAACTGAGATCGGAAGACGGATGTACCAGCTCCACAAGGACAAGAATGTGGAGAAGGCGGTTGAGAAGATTCGCGGATCCCTGGGAGGGGACTGGAAATCGTTATCAGATGAAGATATCGAGACACTGAAAAATGTGCTTGCCGAGATCTGGGTGAATACGGAGCAGGCAAAGTGGGACCGGATCGCGTTCGGGCGCATAACCTCTGATCAGGTCAGGATGATCCTCTCTTCAGGAAAACTGGCGCCGGACCTGCCTGCGGAACACAAGAATTCTCTTGACAATCTGAAAGTTATGCTTTCCCGGATGTCCTGAACGGCATTCTTTTTTTCTATCTGTGACAGGATCTGCCGGCAGGGTTTTTAGGAAAACCTGCACAGAACCGACACCCGGATTATAGAAATCTCTCTGAAAGGGTTTCCGGAAAAATGGTTCCGGATGACGGGCAGTTGTTCCGGGCCGGATTATTTTCTGCAATTGTTTCCCCGAAACCCGGCTGCCGGGGATTCCTCCCCGCATTGATTTTGGAACAGAATTCCGGGACTGACGAATTGTCCTGTAATTATGTCTCCTCCTCCTTTACGGATCTCTCCGAGGGAGGACAAACAGGGCCCTTCATTCACGTGGTGTTCCGGAGTCCGGTGCACCGGAGCCTGGCTTTCCCTGTGATCTGGATCTCCCGGAGTATTCCTGAAAGTCGTATCTCCGGACCCCCCAAAATACGCCCGTATCGGGCCCGGATTCCCTTGCCTGCCTATTTTTCCCCTGTCCGGATTCCGAATTAATTTTCAGGCCGGAAATCAGAGTGTTTTCATCAGGATTAAAGGCAATCCGGCTAAAATTTGGGGACTTTCCAGCTGTAAATTAAAGGGGTCTTCCCGGAACCCGTTTTTATGATTGACCTGTACTACCCCGGATCGCCAAAAACGGCCTTCCCGGGCTTCTGGTGAAGGGTGGGTTTTTGGGAACAGTCCCGGACCTGCCCTGCCCGGATTCCGGCTCCCTCAGGAACCACCCTTTTCCCGGGTGTATCCGGGCCTGATACGGGCTCCGTTTACCCCGGATCAGCTCCCGGATCCCTTCCGGAATGCGAATTAAATTTCAGGCCGAAAATCTGGGCATTTTAATTGGAATTAAAGGCAATCCGGCCAAAAATCAGGGACTTTTTAGCTGTAAATTAAAGGCCCCTTCCCGCCCCTGTATTTCCGGATCGATAGTTTCCCCATCCGGCCCTGAGATCGGGCGCTGTAGGGGCCTTGGCGGGGCTGGTTGTACCGACTGAGATTTGAGTATATAAAGGTATCTCCCTGTGTAGGGGCCCGGAATTCCTTCGGATTATCCGGGACCCAAGCGGATTCAGACGGTCGGACGGGGAATGGAAAGTGGCGGCTGCCATGTGCCGGATGCTCCGGATATTGCATTCCGGAATACTGTATGGCCAGGGTCCCTATCGGAAAGCGGCATGAGAGAAAAAGGAATTTCCGGCTTCACGACTGGATCATAAGAGCAGTCTGGTAGGTTTCGAGGATATTCGTTGCAAGCGCCACCTGCTCGTCAAGAGTATCCTGATCATCCAAGGAGCTCACGTATGCAGCCGCGTACACGAGAAGCACCGCGTTATCGAACTGCAGGATCAGCATATTCTCGACCTGTTCGGCACGCAGGTTCATGGCGAGGCGGGCCATTTCCTCCGGAGTGAACGAGACCGAAGTCTCCATAGTATAGTCCGAGGCATCCAGTTTTGCCGAGCGCTCCCCCACCATCGTGAGGGCTTTTTTCAGGAGCATCATATCGCTGCCGTCCGGAAGCTCCATCGAGGCACGTGCGGCTTCTTCTGCAGTTTTCCCGTACAGCCCGAACTTATAGGAAAGGTACGTCGAGGCAATATCGTGCGCAGCCTTAGGAGGAATATCCCTGTACGCGGTTCGTACGGTGGCGATGTAGTTATTGAGATACGGTTCCATCATGTCTGGTTCACCCTGTTTCCGGAGGAGTGCAGCAGGCTCTGTACCGGCCTCTGCACATACCCGGCCCGGTTCTGCCCTGACCGGGATTTCTGTTCCTTTTCAATAACCTTATTCAGGCACGAAAAATATCTGTCGGTGTCGTTCCTGGAAACTCCGGGATCCGGACTCCATTTTTCCCTGTACTGAGAAGGGAACATACGAACCCTCATAAAAGAATCCCGCGAATCTCTTCCGTACCCATGGGAGCCGTCCTCTTCTCGGATGTTCATGCGGATGCGGGAGCGCTCGAAAAGCTTGCCCGCACGATCCGGTCCCGTGCGTTTGTCCAGGAGTTCGGCCCCGCAGACTGCCTTCTCAACCTCGGCGATCTTCTCCACCGGGGCTATGAGCCGAAGAGGACGCTGGAAATTTTCCGGGATCTCACCCGGAAGTACCGGGTCATCTCCCTTATCGGCAATCATGACCACGCATTTCTGAACCGGCTCTCGGTCAGCGGGAGCGACGACCGGAGTACCCGGGCCCATGAATCCCTTCGGAACTCCCCGCTCCTTGAGTTTTTCAGCGGTATGACCGAGACCTGGCAGCATGGCGGGATACTCTTCGTACATGGCGGCCCCCTGGACCTGGGAGACTCCTGGCTGGAACAGAAATACTGGCAGCGCCTGAGTAGGGTCTCGGGATACTCTCCCTCCGGTTACCATTATACCCCGGAAATGGCATTCGCATATCTCGAACAAAACGGCTATTGCGCCCTCTGCTGCGGCCACCAGCACCAGAGAACCTGCTGCCAGAAAACAAACGAGGGAATCCGCGAGATTCCGGTCGAACCCCGGTTCATGGAGGCATGGGATGGCCCCGGCAGACTGGCCGTTGCGGAAATCCCTCTCAATCTCCCGACAATCCTTCGTATCGGTGCGTGCCGGGGAAATTGCCCGGAATTCGCCTATACTGACTTTTCCCGGTTCCGGATAATCGAAATGCACGATTCCGTCTGAACCCGGATCCTGCCTTCCGAAAATTCTCCGATGGCACAGTCCAGCTCGGCGGCAAGCGTGGGAACCGCTCCTTCGGCGTCTTCCTGGTGTTTTGCAAGTTCTGCCAGCTGCGCAGTCCCGCGTTCCACGACTTTTTCCATCTGGCGTGTTTCGGTCTCCAGCCGGTTCATCTGCGTTCGTACCGGGCCGCCTTCGAGTTCGTCCCCTATCGCGGCGGTTTTCCTTTCGTAGCTGTGGTATGCTGCCGCGCTTTTCACCAGGACTTCCGAGAGATGGCCGGTATCGGAAAAGAGGGTTTTTTCTTCCTTGTTTTTCAGGGGGACCTCCCCGGATTCCGTGAGCGGGAGAACAATCGGAAACGCGACCCGGAGCGCGGGTTCGAGATCGCCGGGAAGCGGGATCTCGTGGCTGGACAGGAGATCGGTCGCCTGCCTGACTGCTTTTGCCGAGGCGCCGTCGCCTTTCCTGCCTTCGACTTTTTCCGCCTTCCGGAAGACATGGGCGATAACTGCCGAAAGTACGGTAAATTCCCGCATCTCGGTATCGCGTTTTTCCTCTATTGTATGGATCTCCTCCTTCATCTTAAGGAATGCCTGGTATTCCGGACTCTTTTCCAGTTCGTTCTTCTGCGCGGCGAGATCGTCCAGGCTCTTCTGCGCATCAGCGATCCGCTGGGCTATCTGGGAATGCCGGTCGCCGGATTCCGCTTTATTGTCGCGGATCTCGATGAGTGCCTCATATACGTTCCGGATTTTACCGGTCCGCTCACTCAGTTCCCGGTACCGTTTCGTAGCATCGGTGAGCGCATTGATCTCGCGGCCGAAGTCTTTCATCGTGCCGCGGATCCCCTTCATCTCCTCAGGGAAAACCGCCTGGAGGTACCTGCCCTGTCCCTGGGTCGTTTTTATGCAGGTCTTCAGGCATTCAGCCGCAGCAGGATAGAACCCGTCTGTATCCTGGGGAAACGGTTTTTCCAGCGCCTGGGACATGGACCGGCCGAAAAGCGGGAGGGTGGATATCGCGACTTTTTCGAGTTTCGGGTGAAGATGGCGCTTCTCTTCGGGGATTCTGAGGTCCAGCACCTGCGCGAGAAGCGATTTCCGCAGATCTTCGATACGGGTGCGGATGGCACCTGAGGCGGTTTCCAGCTCCTGTCTTCCCGCAGTTTCCTCGCCATCTATCCAGCCGGCAATCTCCCCGAATGTAAGAAACCGGGGAGGCTCGTCCTCTTTCTTTTTCATCAGCCCTTTCAGAAATTCTAGCATGCTGTTCTCCACCAAAGCCGGGAATCTTCTGTACTCCTGCACTATCGTGTCCGGTCAGTTTTCAGTCGGTTGCGGTAATCTGACGGAGCCGGCCGACCCCGTCGATCTCCTCGATGACATCCGTAACCGCGGCAGGGACCAGGTTCTCCCAGGGTTCCCCTGAGAGCATCCTGCGCCGGATCTCGGTTCCCGAGTGGTTCTCTCTCTCGTACATAACCGTCTGTTCGACTGCGATCCCCGCTTCCTTGAAGAGCTGGATGACCAGGGGATTGCTGGAATAGATATGATCGAACGGGGGAGTCATGGACCGGACATGGGCTACCCAGAGAGCGTTGCGCATGACGTCTTCGATGGGTATGACATAGACCGGGCAGGAGAGTTCTGCGAGCGACCGGGTGATCATGAGGACGCGTTCCCCGGCAGTGAACGGGTTGTTCTTCTCATGGCTGAGCTGGGCGCTTCCGACGCCTATTACGATCTCGTCGACTTTTTCTGCGATGCTTTCGAGAACCGACTGGTGCCCGTTATGGTACGGCTGGAACCGGCCGATGTAAAATCCCCGTGTCGTCATCCTTCTCCCTCGCATACTTTCTGCTTTTCCGGATCCCGGGCCGCCACCATGTTCGCGATGCGCGCCGCAAACGCTCCCGCCGTGAACCCGGCATCGATATTCACGACTGCGACAACCGAACAGGACTGGAGCATGGAAGCGAGCGCAGCGTTCCCCTGCCCCATGTACCCGTAGCCGGTACTGACCGGGACCCCGATAACCGGCCGGTCCAGGAGTCCCGCAACAATCGCGGGAAGCGTCCCTTCCCGTCCTGCAGCGACGATGAAGACATGGGCGTCGAGCATGGACTTAAGCGCAGGGAACAACCGGTGAATTCCCGCTGCACCGACATCGAATGCGGTCTTCACCGTGCACCCCATCTCCTCGGCGACAGCCCGGGCCTCCTCGGCAACGCGGATATCGGAGGTCCCTGCGGTGATGATCCCGACGACACCCCCGGTCGGGGCCGGCCCCGTTCCCTTTGAGAAGACGAGGACATACCCCTCTGCCCGCTTTTCCAGGGCGATTCCGTTTTTCCGGGCAAGGTCAGTCAGGTAATCCGCCTGCTCCCTGTTCACCCGGGTCACTACCGACCTGCCCGCGGATTCGATCTGGCGCAGGACGATCTCTCCTAAGTGGCGGTTCTCTTTTCCTTCGGCAAGCACGAACTCGGGAATCCCGCACCGCGCCGCTCTCCCGAGATCGATACAGGCGGCATCCTGTACGTGCTCAAGGCGCAGTCCTTCAATCTCCCGCGCGGCATCCTCCAGCGAGAGTCCGCCCTCCCGGAACCGTGCAAGGACGTTTGCGAGTGTCTCGTTCGGCAGCATGGATGAATAATACAGATATGGGACGGCGATTAATAATACGTTCATCCCATGTCGTACCTTGTCTATGTCGCCGGTTTCGGGGCGGCGGTCGTGTTTTTTCTCTGGCTCCGGGACGCACGCATCTTTTTCCGGACCGGGCTTCCGGGCTACCGGAAAGCTGCATACCACGGGGTCATCTACGCCGCGCTCGCCCAGATCGGCCTGTTTATTACGGCAAGCGCCGTTCTTGAGCTTGCAGGACTTGGCGTGATCCTCCTGGCCCTGTATCTCCAGGGAAAAATCGAGCGGGAGAAGGTCTGGACCGGGAAGGAACCGGCGCTGGAGCGGTTCCTCGGGAGCGCGAAACCTCCACGGCAGAAGACGGATAAAGGTACAGGAAAAAACCAATGAGGAGAAACCATGCTGCAGAAACCCCGGGGAACACGCGATTTTTTACCGGATGAGATGGACGCACGGCGTGCGGTCGAATGGAAGATGCGCGAAACGGCACGAAGATGGGGCTACCGGGAAGTCTGCACCCCGGATTTCGAGGAACTGGAGCTCTTCACTATCCGGTCCGGGGAAGGGATCATCGAGGAGATGTATGTCTTCGAGGACAAGGGCGGGAGAAAACTCGCCCTGAGACCGGAGGTTACGGCCGCTGTCATCAGGATGTACGTGAATGAGGCGAAAGTCGCTCCGAAACCGCTCCGGTGGTGTTACTTTGCGGATTGCTTCCGGTACGAGCGCCCGCAGAAAGGGAGGTACCGGCAGTTCTGGCAGTTCGGGGCCGAACTTATCGGCGCCGATACCGCGGCAGCGGATGCCGAGGTGATCCTTCTTGCCCGGGATATCCTTGCGGCAGCCGGGACGGTCTTCGAGCTGCATGTCGGCCATCTCTCCTTCATGCGCAGCCTCCTCCGTGACCTCGCCCCTGCCGACCAGCGCAGGGTACGGGCGTTTCTTGACAAGGACGAATTCGATCCGCTCCGGGAATTCCTGGCCGGGCTCGGGAAGGAGGAACTCTTCGAACCCCTCAAAGCCCTCGTGAATGCGAGGACGCTTCCGGAAGCGTTTGCGCTTGCCGGTGATATCCCGGAACGGGCGCGGATCGAGGAGACCTTTGCGCTTCTCGATGCGGCAGGGATCCCGTACCTCCTGGACCCGGGGATTGCACGAGGCCTGGACTATTATACCGGGATTGTCTTCGAAGCATTTGCGGAAGGGCTCGGTGCCGAGAACCAGATCATGGGCGGGGGCACGTACCGGCTCGCCCACCTTTTCGGCGGCGACGATGTACCCTCCTGCGGCTTTGCCATCGGGTTCGACCGGGTGATGGTCGCGCTCGGGGATATGAAGCTTCCGAAGGAATGCGTGGTCGCGGTCTGCTGTACCGATGACGGGAGGAAGCGGGCATTCGAAGTGGCGCGGGAGTTCCGGGCCGCAGGTATCAGGACCGAGATGGACCCGATGGGCCGGAGCCTCGGCGCCCAGCTGGCCCACGCTGCAAAGGGAGCTTCCTTTGCGGTCGTGATCGGGAAACGCGAAGCCGGGTCCGGGACCGTGACGGTAAAAGACCTCGCGACCGGTGTCCAGCGCGAACTGCCGCTCCCGGAAGCGGTGCACGAGATCCTGGCAAAGGGAAAGGCCCCGTAACATTCCCGCAGGGCATCCCCCTGCATTCCTCCGTACAGGCAATGAGATGAACAAGAGTAACCCGTGAAGGAAAACGAAAAGGAACAGGTGATCCGTGATGGTTCTTGCTGAGGAACTTGCAAAGAAACAGCGCAGTATCAGCGTCGCGGAATTCTTCGAGAAGAACAAGCATCTCCTGGGGTTCGATTCGCCTACCCGGGGCGTCATCACCACCATCAAGGAAGCGATCGATAACGCCCTTGATGCCTGCGAGGAAGCAGAATTTCTTCCCGACATTTACCTCGCGATCAAAAAGGTCGGGCCGGAGACCTTCCGGATCACGGTCGAGGATAACGGCCCCGGCATCGTCCCCGCGCAGGTCCCGTATGTTTTCGGGAAGCTCCTGTACGGCTCCCGGTTCCATCAGATCCGGCAGAGCAGGGGCCAGCAGGGTATCGGGATCTCGGCGGCGGTCCTCTATGCGCAACTGACCTCCGGCCTCCCGACAATGGTCATCTCCCGGACGAATGCAAAGGAGAAAGCCCACCGGTTTTTAATCCAGATAAAGATAGAGACGAACGAACCGGAGATCGTCTCCCATGAGGAGACAGACTGGGACCGGACGCACGGCACCCGGATCACGATAGAGTTCAAGAGTTCCCTTTCTGCAAAGAAGAAACTCCTGGAATACCTGAAGTACACGTCTGTCGTGAATCCGCATGCACGGATTTTCGTCGAGATGGACGACGAGACCTTCACGTTCGAGCGGGTCTGCCAGGAGCCGATTGCCTGCCCAAAGGCCATCCAGCCGCATCCCCATGGGATCGAGCTCGGCCAGTTCAAGCGGATGGTCGAGGGCAGCAGCGAGAAACTCGGCGATTTCCTGGTGAACGGGTTCAGCCGGGTCGGGAAGAAGACCGCGCAGGAGATGTGTGAGAAGGCAGGGCTGAAACCCACGGTCCAGGTCGGGAAACTTTCCCAGGATGAGGTGAAGAGGCTCCTCGAAGCGATGCAGTCCGTGCATGTTCCTGCGCCTCCGACCACGGAATGCCTCTCACCCATCGGGGAAGAACTTCTCCGGCAGGGCCTCGATAAGGAGTTCCAGATGGATTTCGTGAAAGCGAGGAGCAGGCAGAGCTCGGTCTACAGCGGTCACCCGTTCGTTGTCGAGGCAGCCATCGGGTACGGGGGGAAACTTCCGGAGGAAGGGACCGGCCTCATCCTCCGGTTTGCAAACCGGGTGCCCCTGATGTACCAGCAGGGGGCCTGCGCGATAACCCAGTGCATCTCGAACGTGAACTGGAAAGCCTACAACCTCTCCCAGCAGGGGCTTCCTTCAGGCCCGGTCCTGATCCTCGTCCATGTCGCATCCACGAACGTTCCCTTCACGAGCGAGAGCAAGGATGCAATCGCCTCGATCCCGGAGATCGAGCGTGAGATCGTCCTCGTCCTGCAGGATCTCGGGCGCGAACTCAAGACGTTCCTCTCCCGGAGGGACCGGACCCGGCTCCAGGAGGACCGGGCCAGGGCGGTCTGCGCAGTCATTCCCGAGATAGCCGAAAAAGTCGCGGAGATCGTGGAAAAACCCGTCCCCGATGTCTCGCCTATCGAAGGGAAACTGATGCGTAAGCTAGTCGCGAAACGCCATACCCGGGAGGGAGCCGTCCATATCGTCGTGAACAACTATACGAACTCCGAGACCCCGGTCCAGGTGTACGATATCTCGCACGACAGTGCGGAATCTTCGGACCGGAAGCCGGATTTCGTGAGCGAACTCGATGGGGAATACACGAAAGTCTGGCAGTTTGTTCTCGGGCCTGGGGACAGCTGGGCGGTCACGTACATGGGGAAAGGCGGCGGGACGATCGAAATACGGGGCCCTCCGGAAGATCGGAAACTGGTGGTGGATCGGGATGTCTAAGGAAGAGCTGGAACGCCAGGCGATGGAGCGCCTGCTGAAAATCGCGGGTGCCTGGTACGACCAGATGACGGACGGGGCGATCCCGTCCATCTCGCTGCCCACGAGGACCAAGTACAATATCGAGTACGACGATGCAAGCGAGGTCTGGAAGTACGGCGACAAGGAGAGCATGCGCATCGCATCGTCTGCAAAGAGTGCGACCCACCTCCTCAAGATGGCATACGTTATCGGGTTCATCAAGCAGCAGCTGATCGAGAACCGGTCGTCCACCCTGAGAGAAATGTACTACATCTCGGAGGGCTGGAAGCGGGCAAAGTTCGGGGCCCAGGACGAGAGCAACTTCCTGATTGAGGATCTCGAAATCCTTTCCGAAGTGCCCCGGGAAGGCTTCCATCTCCATCCCGAGGAGAACGGCGCATCCATCTACGGCCCGATGCGGCTCCGGGAGGAGACCCGCAGGGGTATGAAGACCCTTCACTGCCAGGACGATGTCGGGCAGGCAGGGTATACCATTCCGAACAATGTCGAGAATATCGAGCTCGTGGATCACGATGCAAAATTCGTTGTCGCTATAGAGACCGGTGGTATGTACGATCGTCTCATCGAGAACGGGTTTGATGAGGAGTACCATGCGATCCTCGTCCACCTCAAGGGGCAGCCGGCCCGGTCCACCCGGCGGATGCTGAACAAGATCAGCATGGGATGGGACCTGCCTATTCTGGTCTTCACTGACGGCGACCCCTGGTCGTACCGTATTTATGCGTCCGTTGCATACGGCGCCATAAAAAGCGCCCACATGTCGGAGCTTCTTGCAACACCCCGGGCACAGTTCCTCGGCCTGCAGCCGAGCGATATCCGGGACTACAACCTGCCGTCCGATCACTTAACCGACAAGGATACCGAGGCCCTGAATGCGGAGCTCACCGATCCCCGGTTCGCGGGAGAGTACTGGAAGAAGCAGATCGGTTTGCAGCTCTCGATGAAGCTCAAATCGGAACAGCAGGCGTTTGCGGCAAGAGGGCTGGATTTCGTGACCCGGGAGTACCTGCCGAACCGGCTCTCCGAGATGGGGGTAATCTGATTTTATTTTATATTTAGACTTTTCTCTTATGGATATATTAACCGCCGGAAGGATACTATTAATGAATGAAGATTTGTTTTTTGGGGGATATCCGCTCCATCCATACGAAGCGGTGGGTGGAGTTTTTTGCCAAAAACCATGAAACACACATTATAACATTTGATTATCCGGAGGATGCGGACCGTGTCCGGGACAGCGAGGAGTTTTTCCGGAGACTCGGGGTGAACGTACATAAAGTCAGAAAATCGCTTCCTTTTCGGTTCTGGTCGCCTTTGTCCGCACGTTCCATCGTCCGTTCGATCCAACCGGATATCATTCATGCGCATTTTGTTACCCAGTACGGCTTTTTCGGAGCCCTCAGCGGCATCCATCCCTTTGTTATCACGGCTTGGGGCGACGATGTCCTGATACATCCGGAGAGGTCCCGGCTGTTTCATTTCATGGTCACGTATTCCCTGAAAAAAGCAGATCTCATCACCTGCGACGGTGAAAATACCACCCGGGCCATGGTAGACCTGGGTGTCGAAAAAGGCCGTATCCGGCGGGTGTATTTTGGGGTGGATACGAATAAATTCACGCCGGCAAAGCGGAATTCTGAGTTCTTCAGGCAGAAATTCGGCTTTACCAATAATAAAACAGTTATCTACCTGAGGGGGTTTGACCCGGTCTATAATACGGAAACGCTATTCAGTGCAATTCCTCTCATCCTTCAGAAAGTCCCTGATGCGAAATTCCTGCTTGCCGGTGGAGGAGAACTTTTCGAATCGTACAAGCAGATGGTGGCAGCTTCCGGGTATAAGGATGCCGTCATTTTTCTCGGCAGGGTTCCCAACGATGAGCTGCCGGTCTACATTGCCTCATCGGATATCTGTATCTCGACATCGCTGTCGGACAGCGGAATAGCCGCAAGTTCCGCAGAAGCTATGGCCAGCGGAATTCCGGTCATATCGACTGACTGCGGGGATATTGACCTCTGGATCAAAGACGGGACAAATGGTTTCATCATCCCGAAAAAAGATGAAAAAATGCTTGCCGGACGGGCGATAACCCTCCTGACTGAGGATTCCCTGAGGAATGCTTTTGGTAAAGAATGCCGGGATATTATAGTAACCGGACAGGATTACTATACGGAAATGAGCAGGATGGAAAAATACTATACCGATCTTATCGGAGGTATTAAGGAATGAAGATATTAATTACCGGAGGCGCGGGATTTATCGGGAGTCACCTCTGCGATAAATACACGAAAGAAGGGCACAAGGTATTTTGTCTGGACAATTTCCTGAATGGAAACCTCATGAATGTCCGGCATCTTCTGGATTACCGGAATTTCAAGCTTATCAAGGGGGACATACGTGATTATTCCTTCCTGGAAAATATCATGCGGGACGTCGATGTCGTCTTCCATCTTGCCGCCCAGGTCCATGTCGACCGATCGTACATCGAACCCAAATTAACCTATGATATCAACGTGATGGGGACGCAGAACGTTCTCGAAATAGCGAGAATCCATGATGCAAAAAAAGTAATCCATGCATCCACGAGCGAAGTATACGGGTCTGCCCAATACGTTCCCATCGATGAAAAACATCCCCTGAATGCACCGCATCCCTATGGTGCAAGCAAGACGGCGGCAGACCGGATGTGTCATGCATATAAGCAGACGTATGGCATGAATATTGCAATACTGCGTTTTTTCAACATATTCGGCCCGCGTCAGAAAGATCTGGGATACGGTGGGGTGATCTCCATTTTTACCCGGCGCGTCATGAGCAACGTACCCCCGATAATTTTCGGTGATGGCAGCCAGAGACGGGATTACACCTATATCAAGGATGTCGTCAGGGCATACGATCTGGTCCTGAACTATGAGAAGGATCTGCCCGAGCCGGTGAACTTCGGGACCGGGAAAGAAGTGACTATCCGTGACCTCGCGAGCCAGATAATCGATCTTGCCGGGAAGAAAGGAGAACTGAGTCCTGTTTTCGTAGATCCGCGGATCGGTGAAGTCAACCGCCTGATCTGCAACGCCTCGAAGGCAAAGGAGATTCTCGGATGGGTGCCCGAATATACTATTGATGAGGGCCTGAAAGAGTATATCGGATGGTACCGTCAGTACGGGTTTGAGGAGAGGATCAAGATTGAATAATTTCGATCCGGTCGATTCTCCGGATTCACCCCCTATCCCCAAAAACACCCTTCTTGGTTTTTTCTCTACGATGTTTCTCATTCGCAGCGTAGAAGAGCGGATAGCAAACCTTGTGGATGACGGTATTGTGAAGTGTCCCTGCCACCTCTACACCGGCCAGGAAGCGGTTGCGACCGGGGTCTGTTATGCCCTGGATGAGGAGGACTGGGTCTTCAGTACGCACCGGTCCCATGGTCATTATCTTGCGAAGGGTGGCAATCTGAAAAAAATGCTCGCTGAGATCTTCGGGAAAGATACCGGTTGTTCCCGGGGTCATGGCGGGTCCATGCATATTGCAGACCCTGAAAAGGGACTTCCCGGAAGTTCGGCGATTGTGGCCGGAACGATCTCTCTTGCAGTAGGTACGGGCCTTGCGTTCTCAATCCGGAAACAACCTCTGGTATCGGTAGCTTTTTTTGGGGACGGGGCGACAAACGAGGGTGTTTTTTATGAATCCCTGAATCTTGCATCCCTCTATAAACTCCCGGTCCTTTTTATCTGCGAAAATAACCTGTATTCCACCCATATGCCCATCGAACGATGTCTCTCAAATCCCAGGATTTTCGAAGTTGCCCGCGCACTGGGTCTCAAATCCCTGCGTATCGATGGGAATAACGTTATCGAAGTATACCATGCCGCAAAAAATGCAGTGGATATGATCCGGGCCGGACAGGGACCGGTCTTTCTCGAATGCATGACGTACCGGTGGAAAGGCCATGTCGGGCCCCGGGACGATATTGACAAAGGGCTCCGCAGCAAGGACGAACTGGACTCGTGGGTAGAACGCTGTCCTATCGAATTCCTGAAAAACAACCTGGTATCATCGGGTACTGTAAGTGAGGAGGAACTCCGGGAAATCTCGGAGAAAACCGAGAATGAGATCGAAAGGGCTGTCATGGATGCCGAGTCGGGACCATATCCGGATTTCGGAGAAAACGTCCATACCAGACCATACCGGGAGTCACGGACATGAGAGAACTTGCCTACTCTGAGAGTATCAACGAGACCCTCCGTCAGCTGATGCAGGAAGATGAAAGGGTTTTTCTCATCGGACAGGGAGTCACGAGCCCCTGGTATGTGGGGGCAACAACCCAAGGACTTGCGGATACCTTCGGTGAGAGACGAGTCATTGATACACCGGTATCGGAAAATGCCATAACGGGAGCCGCCGTGGGGGCGGCACTTGCTGGAATGCGTCCCGTCGTGATGCATCCCCGCCTCGACTTCATGTATTATGCCCTGGACCCTATCGCCAACCATGCAGCGCCGTGGCAGTACATGTTTGGCGGGCATCTCTCTGTACCCCTGACGATTTGGGGGATCATCAACCGGGGAGGCGAGCAGGCCGCCCAGCATTCCCAGGCACTCCAGGCACTCTTTGCCCATATCCCCGGCCTGAAAGTCGTGATGCCCTCGGATCCGTATGATGCAAAGGGGCTCCTTGTTGCTGCCGTGAGGGATCCCAATCCGGTTATCTTTATCGACGATCGCTGGCTCTACCCGCTGACGGGGGATGTCCCGGAAACCCTGTACGAGGTTCCGATCGGAAAAGGGATCATAAGGAAAGCCGGCGACGATGTTACGCTGGCAGCGACATCGTATCTGGTCCACGAAGCGCTCAAAGCAGCAGATATTCTGCAAAAAGAAGGAATTTCCGTGGAAGTACTGGATCTCCGTACCGTAAAACCGCTTGACGAAGAATTACTTCTTGCATCGGTTGAGAAAACCGGACGCCTTGTTGTAGCTGACGGGGGCTGGAAAACCTGCGGGTTTGCAGCTGAAGTATCTGCACGGATTGCTGAAAGTGATCTGATTCAGAACCTGAAAGCGCCGGTCCAGAGAGTGACTGTCCCGGACTATCCGGCTCCCGCAAGTCGTTCATTGGAAGTTAAATATTTTAGAAGAGAATCAGATCTGATATCATCAGTTAAAAAAGTCACAGGAAGATAATATGGCATATACCGTTCGATTCGTCAATTATCCCGAGCATTACCGGAGGATTTGGGATGAGACCATGGGAGCGATAGAGGATTGTCTCCGGAACGGGGATCTCATCATGCGCCAGCAGGTGGACGATTTCGAGGCGTCCCTTGCGTCATTTGTCGGTGTAAAGCATGCAGTTTCCCTGAACAGCGGAACCGATGCCCTCTTTTTCTCGCTGAAGGCGGCGGGAATCGGACCGGGGGACGAAGTGATAACGGTTTCCCATACCTTTGTCGCTACCATTGCAGCCATCCAGTACTGCGGGGCGAAACCGGTCCTCGTGGATGTCGGGAGCGATATGAATATGGATCCGGCTCTCGTAGAAAAAGCCATTACGAAGAATACAAAAGCAATCATCCCGGTCCATCTCAACGGACGGGTCTGCGACATGAAACCAATCCTCGAAATTGCCGGGCGGCACGGCCTGAAAGTCATAGAGGATGCGGCCCAGTCTCTTGGTGGTATGTATGATGGAAGGAAAGCCGGATCGTTTGGCCTGACCGGTTGTTTCAGTTTCTATCCTGCGAAGATCCTGGGATGCGCTGGTGACGGAGGGGCCCTTGTTACGAATGACGATGACATCGCTGCAAAGGCCCGGCTCTACCGGGATCACGGGTATGTCCGTTCAACAGGAGAGATCGTTCTGTACGGGTATAACAGCCGGCTTGACAATATTCAGGCGGCAATGCTGAATGTCAAGTTCCCCCACCTTCCCGGGTGGATTGAGCGCAGACGGGAGATCGCCCGGAAGTACCATGCGGGCCTCGGAAATATCAGGGGAATCACCCTCCAGCCCCATCCGGACGAGGATCCGAAATTTTACGACGCTTTCCAAAATTACGTCATCCGTTCCGACCGGAGAGATGCTCTTGCCCAGTACCTGAAAGACGAGGGTGTTGAGATCCTGATTTCCTGGCCGATACCGACCCATGTCCACAAAGCCCTGAACCTGTCGCACTACCAATTACCGGAGACGGAAAAGCTCTCGCGGACCGTTCTTTCCCTTCCCATGTTTCCGGAGCTGAGTGACGAGCATGTGGATATCGTCATCCAGAAAATAAGGAAATTTTATTCATAAATCCTTCTCATTTTCAGTATGCCAGAAAGGTGATGATCTCCGTGGCCGGTAACCATATGCTGAAGACTATCCTGCATCATATCAGAATTTTCCTTTTCGGCACCGGTGAATATGAAAAGGAATGGCAGAATCGCAGGGTTAACGGGAAGGAATCCGGGGACTGGGGGGAAAAAGACCAGGATTGGATCCGGGGGTACTGGACCTCGGGACATCATCCCCACCGCGAACACCTTGTACAGAGAATAGTAGATTTAAATCCTGCATCGGTTCTCGAGATTGGCTGCAACTGCGGACCGAATCTCCGGATACTTGCGGAGAAACTTCCAGGAACCCGTTTCATCGGTATCGATATCAATGCGGACTCGGTCCGGAAAGGGAACGAATGGATGGAGGCCGATGGCATAACGAATGTCCGTTTGGAAGAAGGGAGGGCTGACGATCTCTCCCGGTTCCGTGATGATTCGTTTGACGTTGTTTTTACGGATGCTGTTCTCATCTACATCGGCCCGGACAAAATCCGGCGTGTCCTTCAGGAATTCCGGCGTGTGGCTGGAAAGAAGATCCTTTTATGTGAGTGGAATGCGAAGGAATCATCTGGTAAAGTGTCCGGCCGCAATACCGGAAAGTTTATTTTCCGAAGGGGGTTGTGGGCATATGATTATCCGCTACTTATGGCGGATCTGGATTTCGGGCCAGGAATCAGCATTACCCATATAGCCCCTGAAGACTGGGATGACGAAATATGGAGAGAATACGGAACACTCATTGAATTTGAGTGTAATGGGAGTAACCCGGTTAAACCGGACTAATAATCAGCGAAGGGGCATACCAATATGAAAAAAGTTCTGGTGATAGCAAATCTTTTCCATGCCTCTCCCCGTATCCCGGGTCTTGTCAAATATCTCAGAACAATGGACTGGGAACCGGTTATTGTCACTCCGCGGGTATCAGGTATGGATACCTACCGGTTTGGCAGTCCGGGATCGGAATTTATAAAAAATAACCGGGTTCTGGAAACGGATCCAGACCTGCCGTTTGCATGGCTGAAACGAATTGCAGGAACAGAATCGGCGTCACCCAGTTTTGAACGGGATGCGATAAAGAGTAAATATCCTCTCTTCAGCAGAGGAATCGGCTACAGAATCGGGAAATGGGGGTATACTCATATTATAGAGGAATTCCTTTATTACCCGGATCCTGAAAAAGGGTGGTTGTCTCCTGCGATTAATGCTGTACAGGAGTTTTTGTTGTCAGAACATGCTGATGCCATGATCAGCAGTTCCTCTCCAATAATATCCCATATTATAGCAAAAAAAATCAAAATGGAATTCGGAATTCCGTGGGTTGCAGATTTCCGGGACCTCTGGTCAGACAACCATAATTATCCGTATGGTACCCTCAGAAAACTGCTTGATCGCCATCTGGAAGAGAAGACTCTCCGGATGGCCGATTCCATAACAACGGTATCCCCAGTATGGGCAGAAAAATTACATCAGAAATATCCGGAAAAACCGGTAACCTGCATAACGAACGGTTATGATCCTGAAACAATTTCCCCTGATAATGTGCCCCATAATAAAAAATTCCTGATTACTTATACAGGACAAATATATGCGTCCAGGCAAAACCCGAAGATCCTGCTGAAGGCAATATATGAATTGATCTCCGAGGGATTCCTCCATGAGGATTCTCTGGAATGCCGGTTTTTCGGGCCGCCCGATACCGTTGTTTCCGAGTTGATGAAAAAAATGCATCTGGATACTTGGATCACCCAGTATGGAACCGTTGACAGGCAGACGTCAATTCGAAAACAGGGGGAATCTGATGTCCTGTTATTGCTCAACTGGGAAGATAGTCGGGAAAAAGGGGTATACCCACTCAAGATATTTGAATACCTTGCTGCACGCAGGCCAATCCTTGCTACCGGGGGATATGGTGGTGATGTTGTCGAAGCCCTCCTGAATGAAACCGGCGCCGGGGTAAACGCCAGGAATATATCTGAAACAAAAGAGGCAATTAAAAAATTTTATTCTGAATTTGTTGCCTTGGGAACTGTCCGGTACAGTGGAGATCCCGCAAAAACAGCCGAATACAGTTATCTAAAAATGGCAGAAAATTTTTCGAAAGTGTTGAACCATATAACTCTGGATTCTTCACCAAACGGTTTTTCAAGAGTAGATTAACTCACATCCCGAAAAGCCCGGTGGTCTTGTTATTTTTTGTAGGATTATTTCCCTTTCTGACAATAGTACCAAATATTCCTGTTCGGAATTACATGAGACCCACTTATCAGGAATAACGTGTTCGGTCCCATTTTCTTCGTCATGGTGCAACAATCTCTTCCTGATATCATTTCCCTGAATTCGAAACGAATTTTTATTGAATGCCGTCAATCCCCAGTCCGGAAAACTTCTATTCATAGATTTCTCATAAAAACAATCCGTCCCATCCCAGTTTCCGGTCTGTATATTATCGTACCCGTTCATAGATGATTACATATCCATTTCTTCCGGAAAAGGGAAATCCGGTTTTACACCATAGATATTTCAGACCGAAATTAATCATTTTTATTGGTTTTGTATTATTGAAACTTCTGATACAAAACTCAAAACGACGATACTTACGGGATATTTCATGGACTTGGTATTCAGATCGTTTTTGTTGCTGTCCTGAATTGAAATAAGCAAAAAACGATTCCGGAGGATAGGGTCGGATATGATCAATATCATTCCAGAAATCTGGGTGCATCAACGGACCCCGCAGGATCACATACCCTCCGATTTTTGTCACCCGGACCAATTCATCAATAGCTTCAGTGACATCTGGGTATTTCAGGTGTTCGAGTGTATGGGAGCAATGGACAACCTCAAAAGACTGATCTGGAAAATTGATCTCACAAATAGTCCCGGTATCTGTAGGAAATCCCATTTTTCGTGTTATTTCAGCTGAACAAGGGTTAATTTCAATACACTTAATATTACACAATGAATTTTCTTTGGAAAGCAATTGTGGAAATCGACCAATTCCGGAGGCAGCTTCAAGATAATAAAAATCGGAGAAAAATTTATTTTTTAGAAACTGAATAACAAAGTTATCATCATCACGAGTCGTTACTTTTTCATATTCGGTCAGAAAAGTCTCTTTGGACTTGTCTATTAATTTCATTTTATAAATCATAACGTTTTTGGCTCTGTAGAAACCCCTTAGCGAAAAAACGAGAGCAAAGAATGATATCAATTTTAAGAAATCATGGAGGATAACTTTGATTTTGATCTCTTTAACCTGAAGACGGAATGAGCGAGATTTCAGGGAT